>ERZ1645187.40-NODE-40-length-114453-cov-244.466721_pt1 | contig 114453 bp, 97 predicted proteins | sample MGYA00575352_ERZ1645187 | MGnify/ENA primary metagenome ERZ1645187 (study PRJEB40837, sample SAMN11349314) | freshwater sediment metagenome | isolation source: river sediment | host: Sediment | place: India: Wazaribad , New Delhi | collected 2017-02-21 ...
GCCGAGTGAGACGCTGTGAGAAAAACCTCTCGCCTGGACTCTGAAGATCTTTACCTACAATGAGATAGCAAGTCAGAGGCGGTGAAAAATTCCCTTTTTCTTCACCAGTGCCGAGGGCATGCGAAAAGACCTCCCTGTGTTGGATATGGGGTTTTTGAAGAACCCCCAACAAGGAGATCGCGAGTACGAAGGTACGAGGCGGCGAGGAAACGAAAATTCTTCACAAGCCCCGAGGCTGACCGCAAGGGTTGAATCCGATCGGCTGGGACCGGGCTCAAGCGGTTGCCGCTACCTTGGACTCCCGAATCCCGGCGCGACAGAGCCGGTGGAGTAGCCAGATACAGCCCTCGATCTTGCCCAGGGTAGTTAGGAGCAGTTTGCGTTCCTGCACCGTGAAGCGTTCGCCATATTCCAGATAACGCCGCCGCATGTTTTCGACGTTGGGTCCCTGGTTGCCGGTCATCTCGCGCAGGATCGCCAGATGGTGGCTATCGCGCCGGGCCAGGGCGGCCAGCGTCTCGCCCAGCAAGGCATCCAGGGCCTCAATCCAGCGCAACGCCACTTGCTGGGTCTCACCTCGCGGCTCGTGCCTGTTCCAGGTCTCGACCAGGGTCGTCAGGCGTCGTGTCAGGGCGGCCGAGGTTTCCTGCATCTGCACCAGGTGGATAACGTCCGCTGTGGCGCTGGCGGACATCTCCCGGGCGCACAGCCGCTCGCCAAAGTCGCTGATCGCCTCGTGGAGCGTGTCGAGCGACTGGCGCAGACTGGTCAGGGTCCGGGAATCCGTCCGCCCTGGCCGGCAGATGCCATCCAGCAGCCCGGGCAGGGCCTGGCGGTAACGCTCCTGTTCCTTTTCCAGGAGTTCGATCGCCGCCTGCGGGGCCTCCAGGGCCTTGTTGAAGAGGAAACGGGGCACGGCCAGGTCCGTCGCGGCCGCCGCGGCGCCGGCGCCAATGCGGTTGAGCAGGCGCGCCCACAGGGGAATCCAGGGCAGCATCAGCAGGGTGCTGAGGAGGTTGAAACTGGTGACGAAGGCGGCGATGGCAACCGGTGCCAGGGGATAGCTGGTTACGCCGTCGACGACTTTGGGCAGGCCCGGGTCACCCCCTACGAGGGCCGCCGTAAAGCGCGTGAGCAGGGGGAAGGCGGCGATGGCCAGGAGGACGCCCACCAGGTTGAAAGCGAAGTGGGCATAGCTGGTCCGGCGGGCATGGATGTTCAGGGTGGCCGCGGCCATGAGGGAGGTCACCGTGGTGCCGACCTCCGCCCCCAGGACGAAGGCCATGGAGGTTTGCCAGTTGAGGACGCCGGTGGCGGCCATGCCGATGATGATCCCGTTCATGGCGGCGGAAGAATGGAGGATCGCGGTCAGCAGGGCCCCGACCAGCAGGCACTTGAGGATGCCCAGGAGACTACCGGCATCGAACGAGGCGATGAAGGCCAGGACCTCCGGCATGTCGCGCAGGGGGCGGAAACCGGTGATGAGCAGGCTGATACCGAAGAAGATCATCCCCAGGCCGAGGATGGTCAGGGCAAGATGTTGCAGGCGTTCCTGAGGGGCGAAGACATACAGCAGGGCAGCAACGCCAACCAGCGGCAGCCCATACTGGGCGATGGGTAGGGCGATGAGGATGGTGGTCACCGTGGTGCCGATATTGGCGCCCATGATCATGGCGATGGCCTGTTCCAGGGTGATGATGCCGCTGTTGACGAAGCCGACAATCATGACCGTGATCAGGGTACTGGACTGCACCACCGCCGTGGCGAAGGCACTGGTCAGGAGTCCGGTAAGGCGGTTACGGGCCAGGCGCTCCATGATGGCGCGCATCCGCGCCGCCGCCAGGGTGCGCAGGCCATCGGACAGGAAGTGCATGCCGAGCATGAAGAGCCCCAGACCGCCGAGGGCCTGAAAGATCATCTGCTCCGCCAAGGGATGCATCATGGTAATCCTGGTAGTGGCTTCAAACCCGTGGAATCAGCCAGGCTGAGTGGCTGAGGGGAATCCGCCGCCGCGGCCGCGGGGGCAGCCTGCTCACCCGCGCCGAGAGACGGTCCTCAGGCGCCGAATCCCTCCAGGCCAGCCCAGCACCCGGTATTGGCGAGGGGGCGGAGTCAGGCGGCGGCGGATCTTGGTGTCCACGGGGTTGACGGCGATGGCCTTGACCACGACGAGCAGGTCGTAAGGACCGGGTACTGGCTCCGGCAGGGTGAGGTCCACCAGGGAGTCGGGGTCGTCGCAAGGCAGGCTTTGTTGGTAACCGATGGCTTTCATGGGGCTCCTCATTTCATGGGGCTCAACGAGGTCATTTTTAGGTATTTGGGGTGAACCCTCATGACGATTAGCGGCAACCCCCATGAAAAAGGCCGGGGGGAACCCGGCCTTTTGTCAGGTTTACCGGACCTCAGGTCCGGCGGCGATTAGCTCAGGCGACGGCCTTGAGCCTCTCGGTTTCCTTGACTTTCTCGCCTTCGAGGAGGGTACCGCCCTCGCCGCGGATCTCGATCTTACGAGGCTTCATCGCCTCGGGGATCTCACGTCGTAGTTCGATGTGCAGCAGGCCGTTCTCCAGGCGGGCGTCCACCACGCGGACGTAATCCGCGAGCTGGAACTTGCGCTCGAAACCACGGTTGGCGATACCACGATAGAGGAAACGGCTTTCCTTATCTTCCTCGGCGCGCGCGCCCGTAACGGTCAGGATGTTCTCCTTAACCTCTAGGCTCAGCTCGCTGGGGGAGAAACCGGCCACCGCCATGGTGATGCGGTAGTCGTTCTCACCGCTGACCTCCACGTTGTAGGGAGGATAACCGCCCGGCTCGGAGCGATAGGCGTTCTCCAGGGCGGACGACAGCCGATCGAAACCGATCATGGAGCGGAAGAGGGGAGAGAAGTCAATGTTAGTCATGGTCATATCCTCAAAGAGCAATATGTGTTGGGGTGCGTATCCGAGCTGGATCACGCGGTTTCACGGACCTCCTGCGAGCGTCCGCATTACCAATTTAGTATCTCCGCCGACAGCGTCAAGGGCCGGCGGGAAAATTTTTTGGTCTCAGCGACCCTTGTCGAGGCTCCGCTTCAGGAGCGCGCCGAAGCTACCCATGCCGCTCTCCGCGGACTTGGTCGCGGGGGCATAGGCGGCCAGGTCCGACTGGGCTTCAGCGGCCTTGGTCTCATCCAGGGTCAGGCTGATACGGCGCTTTTCCAGGTCGACGGCCAGGACGCTGGCCTCCACCGGCTGGCCGGGGCTGAGCACCTCCTGGGGGTGGGTGATGCGCTTGCCAGCACCCAACTCGCTGACATGGATCAAGCCCTCGATACCCGGGGCCAGCTCGACAAAGGCGCCGAAGGGCTGAAGGCGGGTGACCTGCCCCTGTACCCGGCTGCCGACAGGGAACTTCTGGGCGGCCTCGGCCCAGGGATCCCGGGCCAGGGCGCGGATGGAGAGGGCGATCTTCTCCGGGCGCTTGGGGTTGTCCGTCTGATCGATGCGCAGCACCGATACCTCCAACGGCTGGCCGACGCTCAAGATTTCGCTGGGGTGCTTGACCCGGTGGAAGGCCAGTTCACTGATATGGATCATGCCCTCCAAGCCGCCGAGGTCAACGAAGGCGCCATAGTCCTGCAAGGAGGTGACGGTGCCGGAGAGCACGGCGCCCTCCTTGAGATTGGCGCGCAGGGCCTCGGCGCGGGCACGCTGTTCCTCCTCCAGCACCAGCCGGCGGGAGACGACCAGGTTGAGGTGGCGACCACCCTCGAACTTGGTGATGCGAAAATCCAGATGCTGGCCGACGAATTCGTTGAGGTCTTCGACGAACCGAGTGTCGACCTGCGAGGCGGGGCAGAAGGCGCGCTGGCCGGCGACCTGGACCTCGACCCCGCCCTTGATGACGCCGGTCACCCGACCCTGGACCGGCACCTGCTGGCGGTAGGCCTGCTCCAACTCGGCGGCGCCATGGAGGTGGCGAGACTGCTGATTGCCCAGGCGCAGGCTGCCATCCTCCTCAACCCCGGCGACCGTCGCCGTAACCTCGTCGCCCACCGCCACGCTGAGCTGGCCCTCGGCGTCGCGCAGGGAGGCGGCGTCCATGACGCCCTCGGCCTTGCCGCCCAGGTTGATGAAGACCTGCTCCTCGTTGATGGCCACCACCCGACCCTTGACCTGGTCGCCGGGCTTGGCGGCCTTGTCGGCGGTTCCTTGGTGGGTCTGGTCGAATTCGGCCAGCAGGGCCGCGAAATCGTTACTGTCGTTCATGCGCGCGTCTGTCGTTGCGGGGTTGGTGGTGGAAGGTCAGAGAAAGTCAGGGGGGCTCGCCTTATTACCACGGAATCGGGGTAACAGGAGGAAGGCAACTCATGGGGAAGTAAAGAGGGCAACTTATAGGTACGTTCTGGTCTGAATCGGAGTCTTTGTGATTGGAGAGGACCTTGGACTCCGGGTCCCGGTTGAGACCGGTTCAATCCGGGTAGGCAACGCCGCAACCGCCCAGGCCGCAATAGCCACGGGGATTCTTGGCCAGATATTGCTGATGGTAGTCCTCGGCATAGTAAAAGTCCGGGGCGGGAAGGATCTCGGTAGTGATGGCGCCACGGCCGGCGGCGGTCAGGGCCGCGGCGAAGCGGTCACGGCTGTCCGCCGCGGCCTGGCGCTGGGCCTCCCCGTAACTGTAGATGCCGGAGCGATACTGGGTGCCGACGTCGTTACCCTGGCGCATGCCCTGGGTCGGATCGTGGGACTCCCAGAAAAGCTTGAGGAGTTGCTCGTAGCCAACCGTCTTCGGGTCGAAGACCGCCCGCACCACCTCGTTGTGGCCGGTCATGCCGGTGCAGACCTCTTCGTAAGTCGGGTTGGGGGTGAAACCCGCCGCGTAGCCGACGGCGGTGGTCCAGACACCCTCCCGTTGCCAGAAGCGTCGCTCCGCCCCCCAGAAGCAGCCCAGGCCAAACAAGGCCAGTTCCAGCCCCGCGGGAAAAGGTGGCAGCAGGGGATGCCCGTGGACGAAATGCCGGTTGGTGACCGCCATCGCCTGAGCGCGTCCGGGCAGGGCCTCGTTGGCGGTGGGCATCTCGGGTTTACGGAAGAAATTGAACATCTTGGTCTCACGCGTTTCAGAGGGGGAATTTTAACCCCAATTCGGGGGGCGCGATTTGAAATCAAGCTAACCTTCAGGTCGGTTCTCGCCACGCCCCTGAAGATGAAAGACCTTGTCAGGCTAGTCGCCCAAAGGCGCTGCCTTAACCCCTAAGCCATCGGTGAGGTATTGGCCGTCGGTGAGGTTTCCGTGTCCCGCTCCCTCGGGCACAATGATGTCCCCGTGATGTCCCCATGAAGTAATTGGCCCACTCCCGATCGTGCACCCCATCGAACTCATCACCCTGGATCTGGACGAGACCCTCTGGCCCTGTATGGCACCCATCCAGCGCGCCGAGACCGCTCTTCATGACTGGCTCGGCCAGCGAGCCCCGCGTCTGGCCCAGGCCATGGCGCTTGGTGATCTGCGGGCCCATCGGCGGGACCTGATGGCCCAACGGCCAGCTATCGCCCACAACGTCACCCTGGTGCGCCGCACCTCCCTGGAGCTGTTGCTGGAGGATTTTGGCCACGACCCTGCCTTGGCGGCGGAGGCTATGGATCTGTTTATGGCGCACCGCAACCAGGTCGACCCTTATCCCGATGTCATCCCGGTCCTAAGCGTCTTGGCCGCGGATTTCAAGCTGGTTTCCGTGACCAACGGCAATGCGGATCCGGCGAAAACTCCCCTGCGTGGCCTTTTCCGCTTGTCCCTGACCGCCGGCGAGGTGGGCGCGGCCCGACCTGACCCCGCCCTGTTCCAGGCGGCGCTTGACTGGGCGGGTCTGGCGCCGCACCAGGCCCTGCATGTCGGCGATCACCCCCTCTACGACGTCCAGGCGGCCCGGGACCATGGCCTCCATGCCCTCTGGCTCAATCGTCAGGGGCTTCCCTGGCCCGAGGAACTGGAGCCGCCTACGGCTGAGATTGCCGACTTGCATGGTCTGCTGACCTGGCTGGCCGACACCGCTGGTGGCCGTCTCGCCGCATCTGCCAATGCTGGTAAGGGCTTGCCTGATTCTGGGGGCCTTGGGGCGGGTTTGGCCGCGGGTGACGGAAATGCTTCGAATAACTCCGTGATCCTCGCGCCCGGGATGCCTGCGCCCACTCCGACGGGAGCGGGAGGTCAGCGCCATGGTCGCTGACGCGTGGGGGGAACAGGGGCCTACGCCAGGCCCAAGGCCAGAGCCAGGGTCAGGGCCGGTGCCGGTACTACGCCCTGGGGCAGTCGTGGGGCCGGTGCCGGAACTGGGGCCAGGGCCGGTGCAGCTGTCAGCGCCGGCGCCAGGGCCGGCAACCGGGATGCGTTTTGAACGGCTGGCGGGCGATGGCCTCGCCCGCCGCGGACGCCTGACCTTCCCCCGCGGTCTGGTAGAAACCCCGGCCTTCATGCCGGTGGGCACCTATGGCACCGTCAAGGCCATGACCCCGGAGGAATTGCGCGCATCCGAGGCCCAGATCATCCTCGGCAACACCTTCCACCTGATGCTGCGCCCCGGCCCCGCCGTGATCGCCGCTCACGGTGACCTTCATAATTTCATGCACTGGTCGGGGCCCATCCTCACCGATTCCGGCGGTTTTCAGGTCTTCAGCCTGGGTGAGTTGCGCAAGATCAAGGAAGAAGGCGTCCACTTCCGCTCCCCCATCGACGGTTCCCGCATTTTTCTGGGGCCCGAGGAATCCATGGCCATGCAGCGCGCCCTGGGCTCGGACATCGTCATGATCTTCGACGACTGCACCCCCTATCCTGCGACCCCCGAGCTGGCGCGGACCTCTATGGAGCGCTCTCTGCGCTGGGCGGCGCGCAGCAAGGCCGCCCACGGTGACAACCCCGCCGCCCTCTTCGGTATCGTACAGGGGGGCATGTACGAGGAGCTGCGGGCCGCCTCCCTGGCGGGGCTGACGGCGATTGGCTTCGACGGTTACGCCATCGGTGGCCTGTCGGTCGGGGAACCGGAGACGGACCGTCTGCGGGTGCTGGACTTCCTCGCCGACCGCCTGCCCGTGGACCGGCCCCGCTACCTCATGGGCGTCGGCACCCCGGCGGACATCGTCCAGGCCGTGCTGCGCGGCATCGACATGTTCGACTGCGTCATGCCCACCCGCAACGCCCGCAATGGCCACCTCTTCACCTCCGCCGGGGTGGTACGCATCCGCAATGCCCGCCACCGCGCCGACACCGGCCCCCTGGACCCGGACTGCGACTGCTACACCTGCCGGAACTACAGCCGCGCCTATCTTCACCACCTGGACCGCTGCCACGAGATCCTCGGCGCCCGGCTCAATACCATCCACAATCTGCGTTTCTACCAGACCCTGATGGCCCGGCTGCGCGCCACCATCGAGGAAGGACGGTTGGCGGACTTCGCCCGCGGCTTTCTGGCCAGACAAGGGGTGGAGCAAGCCCCCGCGACCTAGGCCAGATGGCCCAGCGCCGGACGTGACCGGCTTCACTGCAACCGGCTGCGTACCAGCAAGGTCGCCAGCGTCAAGGTCACCAGGGCGATGATCATCAGGGGCCAGGCGTGGCGCCAGACCTCGTTGAGGGCCAGGCCCTTGAGAAAGCTGCCCTGGACGATGATCAGGAAGTGCTTGAGGGGGATGGCCTCCGCCAGCCATTGCAGCACCTGGGGCATGTTCTCCACCGGGGTGGCGAAGCCCGACATGAGGATCATGGGTACCACCACCGCAAAGGTGCCGAGAATGGCCTGTTGCTGAGTGGCGCTGATCGCCGAGATCATCAGTCCCACCCCGACGATGGAAAGGATGAAGAGGATCATGGCGGCATAGAGCAGCAGCGCCGATCCCTGGAAGGGGACGCGAAACACCAGGATGCCGATAGCCACCATGAGCATGCCCAAGGTGCTGCCGATGAGTAGGCCGGGCACCGTCTTGGCGATGATGATCTCGGCGGAACTGGTGGGCGAGACCAGCAGTTGATCGAAGGTGCCCAGCTCGCGCTCCCGGGCGATGGACAAGGCGGTGACCACCAGGGAAACGACCATGGCCATGATCCCCGCCAGGCTGGGCACCACGAACCACTGGTAGATCAGATTGGGATTGAACCAGTGGCGCAGCCCGATCCGCTCCGGGGGCAGCAGGGATTGGGGCTTGAGCGTCAGGCCCAGGTTGGCCGTGACCGCCTGGACATAGCTCAGGGCCACCTGACCCGAGTTGGCGCGCCGGCCATCGACGATGACCTGGAGTTCCGCCGGTCCTCCCGCCGCGATCTGGCGGGAGAAGGTATCCGGGATCTCCAGGGCCAGGAGGGCGCGGCGCTGCTCGATGGCCGCGTGGAGATCCTGGCGAGTATGCACCTGGCGCAGGGTGCCGACGAACCGGGCCGCCGCCAGGTCCGCGACCAGCTCCTGGGCCCAGCGCCCGCCATCGCGGTCGAAAACGACCAGACTGGCGTTGGTCACCTCCAGGGTGGCGGCGAAGGAAAAGACCAGGAGCTGCAGCAGGGGTGGCCCCACCAGAATGAACCGGGCGCGGGGATCACGCAGGATGCTCAGCAGCTCCTTGACGATCTGGGCGCGCAGGCGGGTGGGGAACAGCGTCATGAGACTTGACGTCCTGGACGGGTGGGGCAGACCGGCTGTGAGCTTTTAGAGAACTGTTTTTTCTTCAAGAGGTTGGCGTGGCAGCCTGCTTTTTCAGCATAAGGGGTGGTGCAGCGAGATCTTTCAAGATAGTAAGACTAGCGGTCTCGTAGTCCTTGATCTCCAGATTTTCGAAGAGAGCTTTTCCGCGGCCTCTGAGTGGATTGGGTGTGGTCGGCGTTGCCTCAGGGGTCCAGACTCTTGCGGGTCTTGGCCCGCGCCAGGGCGAAGAAGACCGCGCCGATGGTCAGCATGGCGGCCATGTTGGGCAGGAAGACCGCCCAGGCGTCGCCGGCGAGGAAGACCGTCTGTAGGGAGGCGATGAAGTAGCGCGCCGGCACCACCAGGGTGATGGCCCGGATGGGCGCTGGCATGGAGTCGATCTCGAACAGGAACCCGGAGAGCAGGAAGGCCGGCAGGAAGCCGGTGAAGAGGGCGACCTGGGCGGCGATGAACTGATTGCGGGCGATGGCGGAGATCACCAACCCCTGGCCCAGGGCCGGGACCATGAAGACCGCCGACAGCAGCAACAGGGCTCCCCAGGAGCCATGGAGCGGCAGGCCAAAGACGCCGATGGCCAGGGCTGCCGAGCCCAGGGTGGCGAGGAGGCCGAGGACGAAGTAGGGCAGCAGCTTCCCCAGCAGGATCTCCGCCACCCGCGCGGGGGTGGCAAGCAGGGCCTCCATGGTGCCGCGCTCCCACTCCCGGGCCAGGACCAGGGCGGTGAGCAGGGTGCCGATCATGGTCATGATGATGCCGATGGCGCCGGGCACCAGGAAGCGCCGGCTTTCGATCTCGGGGTTGAACCAGAAGCGCGGACGCAGATCGACCAGGGGGGCGGGGGCCAGGCCCTGACCTTGGGCCCAGCCCGTCACCACCCCCTGGGCATAGTTGGCGACGAAATTGGCGGTATTGGGCTGGGAGCCGTCGGTGACGATCTCGACCAGGGGGCCCAGGCGCGGATCGGTCAGGCGCCGGGCAAAGTCGGCGGGGATGACCACCAGACCGTCGAGATCGCCGGCCTCGACGCCGCCGATGACCTCCCGCGGATCGCGGGCGGGGGTGACCCGGAAGTAGCGCGTTCCGGCGAAGGCCGCCGCCAGGGACTGGGCGCGGGGATCTTCCGCCGTCAGCACCAGGCCGATGGGCACCTGGCGGATGTCCAGGGAGACGGCATAGGCGAAGAGAAACAGCAGGATCACCGGCAGGACGAAGGCGATGAGGATGGCCGAGGGGTCGCGCACCACCTGCAAGCCCTCCTTGCGCACCAGGGCGATTAGCCTGCGGGCGGAAAAGGGGGATGCTGAGGGGCTGCCCGCTGGAAGGGGGGTAGGGTTCACGCGATTGGCCTTGGTTGCTCAGATTCGTGCATCCCGCAGTTCCTAAGTTCCTTGGAAGGGCAGGTCAGCGGCATCGCTGGCATTGCCGGCGCCGTCGCCGGCATCGGCGGCGGCTTCGTCCCCGTCGTCTCTCGCCCTAAATGTTCTTGATTCGCCTGAGTCGCCTTAATCGCCGGGTTTGGTTGGGTGGCTGTCCCTTCCCCGCGTCCATCGCTGCGATCGATGAGGCGAATGAAGGCCTGCTCCATGGTCGGTTCCTCACCGGGCTGCAAGGCCACTGCCGCCTTGAGGGCGTCCGGGGTATCGAGGGCGATGACCCGTGCCTGGTACATGAGGGCCATGCGGTCGCAGTATTCGGCCTCGTCCATGAAGTGGGTGGTGACCAGGATGGTCACCCCCTTGCGCACCAGGCCATTGATGTGGGTCCAGAACTCGCGGCGAGTGAGGGGGTCCACGCCGGAGGTGGGCTCGTCGAGGAACAGTACCGGCGGGCGGTGCATGAGGGCGCAGGCCAGGGCCAGGCGTTGCTTGAAGCCCAGGGGCAGCTCCTCCGGGGCCCTGTCGAGGAAGGGCTGGAGCTGGAAGGTCTCGACCATCTCGTCGATGCGCTCGCGCTTGTCCTGACCCGCCAGGCCCTGCACGCCGGCGTAGAAGGTCAGGTTCTGGCGCACCGACAGCAGGCCATAGAGGGAGAACTTCTGGGCCATGTAGCCCAGCCGGCCCTTGGCCTGGCCGCTGGCGCGGCGCAGGTCCAGCCCCGCTACCCGCGCCTCGCCGGCGCTGGGCTTGAGCAAACCGCAGAGCATCTTGAAGGTGGTGGACTTGCCCGCCCCGTTGGGGCCGAGTAGGCCGAAGATCTCCCCGGGACGGACCTGGAAGCTGACGTCGTCCGTGGCGGTGAAGGACCCGAAGCGCCGGGTCAGGTGGTGGCACTCCACCACCGCCGCCAAGCCCAGGTCCACCGGGGGCATCCGCGCCGCCAGGCCGGAGATCCCGCCCGGCCCTCCCCCCAACAGGTCGACGAAGGCGTCCTCGAAGCGCGGCGGCACCGGCTCCAGCCGGGCGTCGGCCTGGGCGGCGAGGGACTGGAGCGCCACGAGGTCGGGCGGGGCAAAGGCTGTCGCCTCGGCTATCTCATCGACCCTTTGCCCGGTTGTCCCTTCGATTGTCCTCTCTGGTGTCCCCCTTGGTGTCTCCTCAGATGTCTCAGTGGGTGCCTCCTCGGGTATCCTTTCGGCTGACCCCGCTGGTGTCCCCTCAGGCTTCCCCTTAGGCTTCCCATCAGGTCTCCCCTCTGGTGTCTCTGGGGGGGGCTCCCGGGGGGGCTCTTGGCCGCGCAGTACGACCCGGATCGACGCGCCCTGGAGCACGCCATCGCGAACGGTGGGTAGGTCCAGGGCTTGCTGGAGCAGTGCCCGGCGGTCGCCCGTGAGCGTGGTGAGGCGGAAGCAGCGCCGGGCGATGCGCCGCGTCAGGTCACCCGGAGGGCCGGTGAAGACGAGCTGGCCCGCGTTAAGCAGCAGCACGGTGGCGCAGCGCTCGGCCTCGTCCAGGTAGGCGGTGGCCCAGACGACCGCCAGGCCCTGATCGGTGAGGGCGGCGACCATCTCCCAGAGGTCCTGACGGCTGATCGGGTCCACGCCGACCCCGGGCTCATCCAGCAGCAGGACCCGGGGGCTACCCAGCAGGGCGCAGGCCAGACCGAGTTTTTGCTTCATACCCCCGGAGAGGTCGCCGGCCAGGCGACGGGTGAAGGGCCCCAGGCGCGTGAAGGCCAGCAGCCGGTCGAAGGCCGGCCCTTGACGGGCGCCGTCCATCCCACGAAGGGCGGCATGGAGACGCAGGTTCTCCATGACTGACAGATCCTCGTAGAGCCCGAAGCGCTGGGGCATGTAGCCGACCTGATCGGCAAGACGGTCGGTATCGCGCCGGGTGTCCAGGCCGAGGACCTGGATCGTGCCGGCGCTGGGCATCATCAGCCCCGCCATCAGCCGCATCAGGGTGGTTTTGCCCGCCCCATCGGGGCCGACCAGCCCCGTGAGCCGCCCGGCTTGGATGGTCGCGGACAGGTCCTTGAGGGCCTGGATTTGACCAAAGACTTTGGTAACCCCATCCAGAAGCACCGCCGGCGCGGGCTCGTCTCGCGCGGCGTCTGACGCTGAAGCCACCCCGGACATCAGGGTTCCTCGGACTCCTGGTCGGGCGCCGCGCCAATCACATGGCGAAGAACCATCCCGGCCCGTTCAATCCTGGAAATCATGCCGGGATATTCCCAAGCCGCGCTATCCCGTCAGCGGACCAGCTTGCCGGGAAACATGGGCCCGCACCGCTAAGTCCCTCCTTATCGTAAGTGGATTCTGAGTCACAAGGGATGGCTCGCAGCAAAAGTCCGCGCTCATTCAGGCGGAGCCGGCGCGCCGCTGGCGGGCAAGACCTCGATGGTCACCGGCATGCCCTGACGCAACGCCTCGTCACCTTGGGGGACGATGATCCGCAGGCGGTAGACCAGGTCCGTGCGCAGGCTGGTCGTTTCGACGGCATTGGGGGTGAATTCGGCCTTGGACGAGACGAAGCCGACCACCCCGGCATAGACCCTGGCCGAGCTGTCGGTGGTCACCCGCACTGGCGTTCCCGGCGCGACCTGGCCAAGCTGGGGCTCGGCGGCGAAGGCGCGGATATAGACGGGGTCCGGCAGGGCGAGGGTGTAAACCGGGGACTGGGCGGTCACCATGCTACCGGGTTCGAGGATACGTACGAGGACAATGCCGTCGGCGGGGGCGAGCAGACGGGTATCGTCCAAGGCCGTCTGCGCCTGGGCCATGGCGGCCGCGGCGGCGGCCAGGCTGGCCTCGGCGGCGCGGATGTCTTCTTGCCGCGCCCCTTCCCGCATCAGGGAGTGGTTCTGCTGGGCCATGACGAGCCCCGATGCCGCCTCTTCATAATCGGCCAGGACCTTGTCCAGCTCCTGTTGGGTGGTGAAGTGCGTGGCGGCCAGCTCGGTCTGGCGTTTGACCTCGGCGGCCAGGCGTTTTTCCAGGGCCGTGAACAGGTCCACCTCCGCCGCGGCCCGCTGGATTTCCTGGGGGCGATTGCCATTATGCAACTTCTCAAGCTGGGCCGCCGCCAGTTCATGGGCGGCGTCCGCCGCGGCGAGGGCGTCCCGATAGGGGCGGGCGTCCAACTCGGCCAGCAGGTCACCCTGGCGCACCCGCGCGCCCTCCTCGAAGGCCATGGACTCCAGGCGCCCCGGTTGGCGGAAGGCCAGCTCAACCTCCCGAATATCGACATTGCCATAGAGGTACAGATTACCCACCGGCTGACCGACCTTGCCAAAGAACCACCAGCCGGTACCTGCACCGGCTAGCAGGAGGATAAGGACCAGGACATGGAGACGGCTGGGCATGGGTAATGACGAGAGGGGGGGGATGATGGAGGGGTTAAAGGATTGTTGGGAATGTAGGGTCCCGTCTTGGGCCCCTATTGAAAGTATGCCAGGAATGAGGGGTAAACGTCTCCAAAGGCAAATTTGGGCTAACCAATTGGGTATCAGAAAGTTACGCGGGTCTGGGCGATGCGGCGGGTAAAAGTGTCACCATTCCTGGAGGGGTGACGGCCAGCCTGATGATCCCCTCCTCTTTGGATCATCCTCCCAGTTGCGATTTACCTGTGAGATTTGCCTGAATACAGGGAACAGACTTCCTGCTAAGGTTCCGGGCTGAGTTGGCCAGAGGTACATGCCGGCCTGGAGCAAAGGGCGCGGTCAGAAGCACTGCCTCGACGCCCTCACCCTGAACCCTTTTACGCGGCCCTCATCGCCATGAACACCAGCCCCATCATCATCCAGAACACCCCCAGCGACAATATCAACTACTCCGAATGCAAGATCATCCTCCAACCCCATCACTTCATCAGTGCCCAGGGGTTCAAGGACTTCTGGAAGATCGTCAAGCGCACGGCCAAGAAAACCGGGGTGGAGGTGTTTGAAGCCAAGGATGCCTTCGTCAATCAGGTCCGGGAGGTCCTCTTTTACGACACCCCAACGCATGACCTGTATAACAACCACTTCATCGTCCGCCTGCGCTCCTTCTACAAGGACGGCTGGCCCGATGGCCTGCCGGAGTTGACGGTCAAGTTCCGTCATCCGGAATTTGCCGCGGCGGCGGCAGTGGATGTCCGACCGGCCACCCCGACCACCTCGGCCCGCATCAAGTTCAAGGAAGAGCTCCTGCCGCTACGCGAGGGTCTGGGCGGTTTCCGGATGATCTATTCGCACAACTGCGTCATTGCCATGCCCCGGGAGCAGATGAACCTGGCGGTGGCGGACATGATGCGGTCCTTTCCCGCCCTGGCCGCCGTCCAGGCCAACCCGGACCATCGCATGACCCTGGTCAACGACTTCGCCGTCGAAGAGGTGCAGGTGAATGTGGGTAGCCTGGGCTTTGGCCCTGGCCCCAAGGCCAAGACCACCATCGCCGTCTGGCGTGACCGCCAGCACGAGCGGGCCATCTGCGGCGAGTTCGCCTTCCAGGCCAAGTACGATCGCCGCGAGAGTCTCGACAAGGACACCCTGCATCGCGCCGTGGAGTTCTACAAGGCCCTCCAGTTGGAGGCCTACGAATGGGTCACCCTGGGCACCACCAAGACCGCCATCGTCTATGGCCTGGGCGGCCAGGGAACTATTAACCAGGAGTAAGGCTGGCATTATCTCCCCTCCCGGCCGGCATCACCTTGATTGGAACAATTTGATCAAAGAGAGCCGCCGGGAAGATCTTTCACACCGCGATTATCACGCGTACAAGGCGATTTAATCTCTAAATTTCACCTGTGCCGCGGCGTCGGCGGGTAAATTAAGGTCGGGACGTTTGATAAATGACATGGAATTCTGATCGTATTGATAAATCATGTCATTCAAATCTTGATAGAAGAAACCGGGATAGCGTGGTGTCCATAAAATCCAGCTGTCGGAGGCTTCAGAATACATCCAATTCCACTGTCCTCCCGATAGGTCAGGTAGGTCTAAATGATATAGCCTTCCAAGTTGGATGCTGCGAATCCACTGAGTACCCGGCTCGCGCTGGAAGGTACCGATACTGGGATTGAAAAAGAAGCTGTTACCCAGGTGTTTACTATTAGATAGATCCGTGGCAGATCCAGAACCTGTCAAGATGGTTGCCGTGAAATTATAGTCGCCACCACCATCCTGGATGATAACCGGGTAGGAGTCACCATTCTGGTCTAGACCCTGAATTACCAGACCCGCACTGCCTTTGTAAGTGGTCATGTAGACATTGTTTGCGCTGGGGCTAGTAGAGTAAGGTTGGGAAGCATACCAGTTATTCTCATATTCAAGATCCAGAGAGTCACCAACCAATTCTGTGTAGCTCTTAAGGCTTTCTGGGATATCCTCTTCAAAGGCATAGAAGACGGTTTCAGCGGCATCCTTGATGACGTTGAACAGGGCCAAAATCGAGCTGGTTTCAGATCCCTGTGCCAGCGAGATGTTAGGAATGGAGAGAATACGACCATTACCCATATTGACGCCGCTCAGATTGAACTGAATCCAGAGATTCAGTTCATCCGGGGAATAACTGCCTTCTGTCTGATCTTCGGAAAGTCCCAGTCCAAAAAGCGGATTGTTATTCGTTACACTCCGAAATTCCGTTCCCATGTCACTAGACTTGGAGCGGCCTGCATTATAAAGAACTTGTACGACATTGTTGTTAGTCCGAGATGCGTCACTACAGCCACCACCTGAGTCCGTGCACCAGTTTGGCCCGTTGACCATGTGCGGACCGCCACAACTCTGACCGCTCGTCACGTCAAAACCGTTAATGCTCGCGCTGGCGTTCTGCAATGAAAGTGAATTGCCATTCTCATCAAAAAACGTCAAATAGGCGTAGTTGTCATGACAAGTCTTAGCGTTAGCATACAGTGGAGTAGCAAGTCCCAGTATCGAGAGTATGGGTACTGTCATGGCCTTGGCGGTTTGGAAGGGTTTGGACAAAGAAAATTTAGAGGGGCGATTCATCATGGTTAACCTCATGGTAATGATAACTTAAGATCCGCAACCCAACTTGGGTTGCGGATCACTTTTGCACTTCAATGGATTCATAAACCTGGATGAGTCTGTGTCTCTGAAAACTCATATTGGGTAGAATAGAAAAAAACTTTATGAATCATTTTGAAGTTTTGGTAAATGCCAGCTAATAAAAACTGGCATGATACCGTCATCCTCATGGCGATGTAGTTGTCTTGCAGGTGCTGCCGCAAATATCCAGGCACACCTCGCGCGATTTCTCCGAGGTCAAGGCCAGGGGGGGTTGCGCCTGCCAGGAAACGGGTCCGCACTTGTCATAGCTATCGGCGGCCAGCCACCAGCGGGGGGCATAGCCGATGGACGTGGGGCCGAGGTTGGTGGAGAAGGGACTACCGTTGTCGATGGTGCAACCGGTGGTGTTGCTGGCATAGCCTTTTTCCAGGGTCGTCAGCGTGGCCCCAAAATAGGTCAGCAAGCTATTGAAATATTGCATGCGGCTGATGGCTTGAGCCCTGGCTTGTGCAATTAGGGTTTTTTCTTCATCAGTAGGATTCGGGTATTTTTGTTCGGGACTGCACTCCACCCCCCCGTTGATGACGGAGATGGACACCATAAACTTGTCCACGGGGTTGTTCCCGGTTTGGGCTTGGCCCTGCCAATCGATATAGCTTTCCTTGACCAGTGCGACATTCCCATAGGGCGCGGTCGGATGATAGCCCCCGCCACCGGTGATGACGTCATGCATGGAGGGTTTCGGGGGTTGGGGCGACATGTAGAACCAGAAGGCCGAGCCCAGGGAGAAGAGGCCATTCTGGGCTACCAGATCCGGGTTGGTGACGAACTGCTGTGGGTCGTTGAGGATCTGGCCACCGAAACTCAGGTAGTTGTAAACATAAGACAATTGGAAAAAGCCACGGCCGTAGTAATGGCCTGAGCAGTTTTTGTCATTGTCATTGTCAGTGCTAGCGCCAAAGATGGGTGGGCAGTTACCCTTACCGGGGTCGTATTTGGTGCAAGGTTTGGGGCACTCATCGGTCACGGTCGGGGAGCATTTGCTCACGAACTGCTGTGGGCATTGGGCGGTCACGGGGTTACAGATGTCACCCAGATAGCAACTTCCCTCCCGCGTCTGGGCAAAGGCTTGCTTCCACAGGGGGACCGTCAAGGTGGGGTCGTGGGCACCGGTCTCCTGGGTGGCGTGGGCGAAGAAGGTGGCCAAGTCCCGGCGACAAGCCTCTTCAAGGCTGGATTTGCCGTTGAGTTGGTAGACACCGGGTTCACCACAGAAGAAGGGGTATTTCCCCGCCATCTTGAGAAAATTGTCGTAGGTGAAGGTAGCCCGCTGGGCGGCGGTGAGGATTTCGTTGACGACCATCTGGGTGGTCAGACCGTCCCAGAGGGCCTCGGTGAGGATGGATTTGATCAGGGCCACGTTGGCGGGCATGTCCGGGCTGCCATCCGTCACTACCGGGTCGCAGGGCATGATGTAGGCCCTGGACACCGCGAGGATTTCGTCCTCCGTCAGCTTATAGGCCTGCAGGTCCTTGCGTGCCCGGTTATAGGCCACCACGAATTCTTTCCAGTTGCTGTAGTTCTGGTTTTTCAGGTATTCGTTCTTGCAGTCGCCCGTCGGCCAGGTCGGGTTCTCGATGTCGGTATTGACGACATTGTTCGCGGAGGTCGCCGCCACCGCATCCCGCACCAGAGAGATCCCTTCTTGCTTGGTGGCCAGGGGTAGCTGGCGGGTCTCGTACTTGATGCCTTCGCTCAAGCGGTGGTGGGGCACTCCCGTGGCGTTTTCCACCCATAGGGTGGTCTCACCCGTCCACTGGCCCGTGGGCATGACCCGGGCCAGGGGGATGCCATTATTGGGGGTGGCTTGCTTTAAGTTGTCGGAGAGTTGGCTGACCAACCGCGCCTGAAAGACCATTTCCTGGGTGTCCTCGTCCAGCAGCGGGCGGCTTAGGCGGAGGGCCAGGTTAAATTGGGCGCCAGTTTGGAAGTCCAGGGTCTGCAGGCGCCCGTCGGCCCATTCGTCGCCGTAGAGCATGTGCCAGGCCTTGAGAAACAGCATGAGCGCCTTGTCCGGCTGGGCACTTTGTTCTTCCTCGTCCACTTCCTGCCACGAAAAGTTATCTGGCGTCGTCATGCGAAAGTTGTAGACTCCGGCTTCCGACGCCGGATTGATCACTAAACGGGAGGCCGGGTCGTTATCGCCGAGGATGAATAGCTCCCAGGGTTCCTGGTCGGGATTGAAATTGGATGGCAGCGGGTTACTGCCTGAGCCACAACCGCTTAACACAAGAGATAGGAGGGGAAGAGCGGCGAGCAATGGCCATCGCGTCTTGCAAGGGTTGTTCATGGTGAATGACCGCCAGGAATGCGCTTCGAAAGGGGGGGTAGATGACAGCATACTGAACCGCTTACGCCAGCGTCATCTAACGAAAACTGACAGAAAAACTGACAAAAACTGACATCGGGGGCTACTCCCCTAATGGCCTGGAGGCCTTAAAGGCGAAAAATTTTCCTCAACAAATCAAGTCCATGGCTTAGGTGACTTTGGCTCCCAGGATGAACGCATCCAAGGGGAGGTCGAGCTGGCTAATCCTGTACTGCAAGTGGTCGATTTAGATGACCGTCGGCCCTAATCGTCAGGGGTTCTTCCAGGTGGGGTGCGCGGGGCTGCGGAGGGAAATGACGGTTCAGGATGCTTCTATCAGGAGATGGCCACCAAAGCGGTAGCCGACCCCATATTCGTTAAGGATAGGGTGGGGGAGGCCGAGTCTTTCGACGATCTTCTGGCGAGTCCGGCGCAGGAGAGTGTCCAGGGCCTGCTGGGCGCTGAGGTCATCGCGCTGATAGAGGGCGGTCAACAGCGCTTGGCGACTGGTGTGGTGCGGGGTGGCGGCCAAGGTCGTGAAGAGTGTCCACTCCTTGGCGGTGAGGAGCAGTCGCTGGCCTTCGGGATTAACGAGGGCGCGGGTCTGGGATTGGAGTATCCAGGTAGCGGAGGCGGAAGCGGCATCCGGGGCGGAGGGCGCGGGTTTGCTCAGCAATCGGCCGCGGGCCACCAGGCTGCCGATGGCAGCCGCCAATTCCTGGCCGTCGACGGGTTTGCTAAAAAAGAGATCGGCCCCGGTGCGGTAGCAGGCGATTCGGGTTTCCAGGTTGTCATGGGCGGTGATGACCGCGATGGCCGTGGCCGTGTTCCGGCGCAGGTACGCGACGAGCGTTTCGCCCCGTTGATCGGGCAGACCCAGATCGATCAGGGCGACATCGAAGAACTGGTCGTCGATCTCCCGGTAAAACGACAGGCTGTCCCCCACGGCCGTGACGGCATAGCCGGACAGGGTGAGGAACCGTTCCAGGCCCCGCCGGAGCAGGTCATCATCCTCGACCAGGAGGAGGTGGATGGGTGTCGCGGGGTTCATGTCAGCAGGCGCCCCTCGCTGCGGGGGAAGGTCAAGGTCACGCGGAAGCGGCCGGGTTGTTTTAAGTCGAGATACAAGGCCCCACCCATGTCGGCGGCCAGGCGTTGGGTCAGATAGAGTCCCATGCCCAGACCGGGCTGGCCGGTACTGTTGGCCCCGCGGGTGTGGCTTCGCAATAACTGGTCTGAAACCAATTTCGCCTGCGCGGGGTAGTCGTTGTCGATGGTGAGGATGACTTCATGGTCGTTGCTCGCTAACCCGACGTCGACCGTTGTACCTGGCGTGGCGTATTTTTCCGCGTTCTCCAGCAGATTGCCGAGGATGGTGCGCAGCAGGCTGGCATCGCCAAGGATAGCGCAAGGTTGGGCGCTGGCTAGGGCGTGACGGTAGGCATGGTTGGGATCGGAAGCCGCCCGCTGGTAGAGCAAGTGGCGGAGGAGGGGGGCGGGGGCGATGGGTTGGGTCTGGAGGGAGTGGGTCTTTTCCCAGGACCGGTTGCGCTGGGCGCTGATAAAGAGATCGCGCAGGCGCTCCAGGGCGTGGCGCATGCCGCGGATCTCCTCGCCTTGCGAGGACCGGGCGGTCATGGCCAGGATGTCCAGGTTGGTTTGCAATACCGCCAGGGGTGTCCGGAACTCATGGCTGATCAGGTCGATGAACCGCCCTTGTTCCTCCTGGATCCGCCGTTCCCGGGCCGCTTCCGCAATGGCCTGCCGTTGGGCATCGCGCAGAGCGCGAAACCGCCCACCCAGGGCCAGATGCAGGGCCAGGCCGGTGCCGAGGGAGGCAATCTGGATGCTGTAGAGGGCGGGAAAACCGCCGTTGATCACCCCGAGCAGATTCAGAATCATGATCAGGATGCCCAGCAGGCTGATCAGGTTGGCGGCGAACATGAATCCCGCCCCGGCATCCCGGCGGCGCCACAGACCGATGGCCAGAAAGAGGTTGCAGACATCGATCAGGAGGGTGAGGTTGAGTGCCAGGGGCATGACCTCGGGAAGATAACCCGCCGCCGCGAACGGGATGGCCGCCAAAGGCGCCCAGAAACCTAGGTGGTAGAAGGCATCTAGCAGGGGGCGCTGGCGGTCGATCTCGAACAGGCGGCGGTAGAAGCCTGTGCCCAGGGCGAAGGCCAGGAGGGCGGACACCCCGACTAGCGGGTCGGCGATGGCGGGGTGAGTGGGCAGCAGATACTGAAAGACGAATCCGCTTACGCTGCTGGCCGTCGCCAGGGTCAGACTACCGATGCACGCCATGAACCAGGGCAGGAGGGGATCGCGCAGCCAGAGCCAGTTGTTGAGACTGAGCAGCAGCAGGGTCAGGAGGACCGTCAGGCTGGCGGCCAGGAGGGCCGCCTCCCGGCTGGCCATGGCGAGGAAGCCGTCCGGAGACCAGAGGCGCGGGACCAGGATGGAACTGCTGGTCGTCGTCAGGCGCAGGTAGTAGGTGCGCGGTTGGTCATCGGGTTGCTGGAGCTTGAAGACAAAACCGCGATAGGGGACCTCGCGGGCGGCAAAGGGTTGCCGGTCGCCAGCCCGGCGCTCGATAAACTGGCCCGGCTGCGTCGGATCAGGCGCGTAGAGCCGAAGGTCGTCGAGATAGGGTGGTAGCAGGTCCAGCCACCATTCGCCCGGCGGGGCATCAAGGGTGAAGCGCAACCAATGGGTAGCGCGGCTGTAGCCCCGGGTGAAGCCGTTTCCCGGCAGGGGAGTGAATTGCCCGGCCTCAGCCTGGGCGATGCTGGTGATCGTCTCCGTGCCCTGGGGGTCGACCAGGAGCGCCAGGTCGCGCAAGGTCGGTAGGGCCTCGCTGGCGGACAAAGGCAGCGCCAGGCTGAGGATCAGCCAGGTGGCCAGGATCATCGGCCGGGAAGGCCGCGGGCATGCGGCGCTGGGGAGGGGGACGGGGTAGGGCATGAGACCAGAAAACGCAAGGAGTGGCGGGCAGGCCTGAGATTACCCCATGTCAGGGCGGCGTTGATGTCCATCGTACTCCAGCCTAGACAAGGGCTCATGGCGGGGGGTGGAAGACGGAGGGTCGAAGGTGGAGGAGCCCCAGGCTGGCATGTCGGCCTCGGGCGGGGTGGAACGGGCTTGGCAGGGAGCGGCAAATTGGGGGACAGCCCCTTTGCCTTCCATGGCATAATCCCGCAAATTTTCGTGACCCCGGCGTCGCACGGTGACGCCATTCCCAGTCGAGGAGCAACCATGAGCTTTTTCATCTCCGATGCCCTGGCCCAGGAGGCCATGGGCGGGGCTCAGCAGGGCGATCCCCTCCTGAGTCTGCTTTTCCCCATCGGTCTGGTGGTGATTCTCTACTTCCTGATGATCCGCCCGCAGGTCAAGCGCCAGAAGGAGCACAAGAAAATGGTCGAGGCCCTGGCCAAGGGGGACGAGATCGTCACCGCCGGTGGCATCGCCGGGCGCATCATCGACCTGGGCGACAATTTCGCCCTGGTGGAGGTCGCCGAGGGTGTGCAGGTCAAGATGCGCCGCGTCGCGGTGGAGTCCGTCCTGCCCAAGGGTTCCCTCAAGGAACTCTGAGTCGTTAGATAGCCTGATCCTATCTCCGCTCGCCGCTCCCGGCTCCCAGCCTTATGGAGCGGCGCCCGAAGTCCCTTCCCTTTCGCCCAGATGATCCTCGTGGCGGGCTCGTGGACGCATCGCCTGGCCCGCCGTGATCCCCGCGAGACCCTATCCTCATGAATCGTTATCCCCTCTGGAAAAACCTGATGATCCTGGGCATCGTCCTGCTCGGCGTCATCCTGGCCCTGCCGAACGTCTTTTCCCAGGACCCCTCCATCGAGGTCTCCGCCGCCCGGCGGACGGAAATGACCGCGGGCAGCGCCGACGAAATCCGCGCCGCCCTGGAGAACGCCAAGGTCCCCTTCAAGCGCATCGATACCCTTGATAACGGCAAACTCCTGGTGCGCTTCACCAGCTCCGGTGATCAGTTGCGTGGCCAGGAGGCCATCGAGAATACCCTGTCCGAGCGTTATCGCAGCGCCTTGACCCTGTCCACGGACCTGCCCGGCTGGGTGCAGGCACTGGGCCTCAAGCCCATGACCCTGGGTCTCGATCTGCGCGGGGGCGTCTACGTCCTCATCGATGTCGACATGGAGGCCGCCGTGGGTCAGGCCCTGGATCGCTACGTGGAGGAGATCCGCACCCAGTTGCGTGATGCCAAGGTACGCTACACCACGGTCAGCCGGGTCCAGAACCAGGTGGTGGTCAGGTTTGCCGATGCCCAGGCCCGGGAGGCCGGGTACAAGATCATCGCCAAGGATTTCAGCGATCTCAAGCTGGAGAACGTCGATCAGGGTGGCGATAACCTGATCAGCCTGGCCATGACCCCCATGCAGGAAAAGCAACTGAAGGACTTCGCCCTCCAACAGAACGTCACCACCCTGCGCAATCGCGTTAACGCCCTGGGCGTGGCGGAGCCCAACATCGCCCGCCAGGGTGACCGGCGCATCGTCGTCCAGTTGCCCGGGGCCCAGGACCCGGGGCGGCTGAAGGAGATCCTCGGTGCCACCGCCACCCTGGAATACCGCCTGGTGGACACCGAACACAGCGTCGCCGACGCCGAGGCCGGCAAGGTCCCGGCGGCCAGCCGCCTCTACCGCGACCGCGACGGCCGGCCCGTGCTGCTCAAGCGCCGGGTCATCGTCACCGGCGATCAGATCACCGACGCCGCCTCCGGCTTCGACCCCCAGAGTGGCACCCCCATGGTCACCGTCGCCCTGGACGCCCCCGGTGGACGGCGCATGTTCGACATGACCACGGAGAACGTGGGCAAGCCCATGGCGGTGGTTTTCATCGAGAACCGCACCATCACCAAGCAGGTGGACGGCAAGCCGGTCAAGCAGACGCAGAAGGTGGAGGAGGTAATCAGCGTCGCCACCATCCGCGAGCCCTTCGGCCGCCGCTTCCAGACCACCGGTCTCGATAGCTCGGAGGAGGCCCACAACCTGGCCCTGCTGCTGCGCGCCGGCGCCCTGGCGGCCCCCATCCAGATTGTCGAGGAGCGGACCGTCGGCCCCAGCCTGGGACAGGACAACATCGACCAGGGCATGATGTCGGTCATCATCGGCTTCCTCGCCGTGGTGGTCTTCATGGGCGTTTATTACAGTTGGTTCGGCATGGTGGCCAACGTCGTGCTCCTGCTCAACCTGGTGCTGATCGTGGCGGTCATGGGGCTGCTGGGTGCGACCCTGACCATGCCCGGTATCGCCGGCATGGTGCTGACCATCGGCATGGCGGTGGACGCCAACGTCCTCATCTTCGAGCGCATGCGCGAGGAGATCCGCAACGGCAACACGCCCCAGGCTTGCATCGCGGCGGGCTACGACAAGGCCCTGTCGGCCATCATCGACGGCAACGTCACCACCCTGATCGCCGCGGTGGTGCTGTTCAGCTTTGGTACCGGTCCCATCAAGGGCTTCGCCGTCACCCTCACCGTGGGCCTGATCGCCTCCATGTTCACCGCCATCACCTGCAGCCGCGCCATGATCAACTGGATCTGGGGTGGCAAACGGCTGAAGAGCCTGCCCGTCTGAGGAAGCCGCCATGCGCGAGATCAAGATCCCTTACATCGATTACATGGCCCAGCGCTGGAAGGCGCTGTACCTCTCCGGCGCCCTGATCCTCATCACCTTCGTCTCCCTGGCCATCCAGGGCCTCAATTTCGGCCTGGACTTCACCGGCGGCACCGTGATCGAGTTGGGCTATCAGGAGCCCGTGGAGACCGCTGAGGTCAGCCAGGCCCTGGAGGGCGCCGGTCTGACCGGGGTCACCGTGCAATATTTCGGCAGCAATCGCGACGTGCTGCTGCGCATTCCGCCCAGCGGGGAGACCAACAACGCCGCCCTGAGCCAGAAGGTCTTCGACACCCTGGCGGCCGCCGCCGGGGGCAAGGTCGAGATGCGGCGGGTGGAGTTCGTCGGGCCCCAGGTGGGCGAGGAGCTGACCGAGCAAGGGGGCCTGGCCGTCCTCTATTCGGTGTTCGGCATCCTCATCTACGTCGCCCTGCGCTTCGAGTGGCGTTTCTCGGTGGGCGCCGTGGCCGCCACGGTGCATGACGCCATCATCGTCCTCGGCGTCTTCTCGATCTTCCAGTTGGATTTCGATCTCAACGTGCTAGCCTCGGTGCTGACCGTGGTGGGCTACTCCCTCAACGACACCATCGTCATCTTCGACCGGGTACGGGAGAACTTCCGCAAGGTGCGCAAGGGTACCCCGTTGCAGATCATGAACCAGTCGGTCAACGAGACCATGTCGCGGACCATCATCACCGCCGGCACCGTCTTCCTGGTGGTGATCGCCCTCTACCTCTTTGGTGGCGAGACCCTGCGCGGCTTCTCCCTGGCCCTGCTCGTCGGCCTGGTCTCCGGTACCTGGTCCACCATCTACATCGCCAGCAACGTGGCCATCCTGCTCGGGGTCAGCCCGGCCAACCTGGCGGTACCCAAGAAGGAAGGGGAGGGCGCGGGGGCTCAGGTCTAGGTGGCCGGTCCGGAGTCACCCTTGGCAACCCTGATCCTCGTCGTCTACGGCTTTTTTCTGGCGGCCATCCTCCTCTACAACCTGCTGCAACTGAATCTGCTGTTCCATTACCTGCGGCGGGGGGAAATCGCCCCCCCGCCGCCCCTGGACCCGGCTAGGTTGCCCCTGGTCACCATCCAGCTTCCCCTCTTCAACGAGCCCTATGTCGCGGAACGGCTCATCGACAATATCCTCGCCCTGGACTATCCCCGGGACCGCTTCGAGGTCCAGGTCCTGGATGATTCCACCGATGGCACCACCGCCCTGTGTGAAGCCAAGGCCGCCCACTATCGCGCCCTAGGGTTCGACATCCAGGTCATCCATCGCACCGACCGCTGGGGTTACAAGGCTGGGGCCCTGGCCGACGGACTGCCGCGCGCCAAGGGGGAGTTCGTCGCCGTCTTCGACGCGGATTTCCTGCCCAATCCCCAGTTTCTGCGCCGGACCCTGGGGTACTTTCAGGACCCGAAGGTCGGCGTGGTCCAGACCCGCTGGACCCATCTCAACGAGGACTATTCCCTCTTTGCCAAGTTGCAGGCCCTGCAACTCAATGTCCACTTCACCATCGAGCAGATGGGACGCCGGGCGGGACACCATTTTCTCCAGTTCAACGGTACCGCCGGCATCTGGCGCAAGTCGGCCATCGCCGATGCCGGCGGTTGGCGGGCGGACACCCTCACCGAGGATCTGGATCTGAGCTATCGCGCCCAGATGCGCGGCTGGGAGATCCTCTACCTGGAGGAGGTGGAGGCCCCGGCAGAACTGCCGGTGGAGATGAATGGCATCAAGTCCCAGCAGTTCCGCTGGATGAAGGGCGGCGCCGAGAATGCCCGCCTGCTGACGCCCCTGATCCTCAAGGCCGATCTTCCCCTCGCCACCCGGCTCCATGCCCTGGCGCATCTCTGCAACAGCTCGGTCTTCCTCGCGGTGCTGATGATCGCCCTGACCAGCGTCGCCCTGGTGCCCTTCATGGACCAGTTGGGGGCCTATACCGGATTCCTGTCCCTGTCCCTGCTCGGCCTGGTGGGCGTGGCCACGGTCTACTTCGTCGCCAATCTGCGCCTTCTGCCCCATCCCCGCACCCTCCGGCAGGTCCTGGCCCTGATCTTCTATTTTCCCCTGCTGTTGACCTTGTCCATGGGGCTTAGCTTGCATAACTCCGTGGCGGTCATCGAGGGCCTGCTGGGCATCAAGTCCTCCTTCGTCCGCACCCCCAAGTTCAACATCGTCGGCCAGCAACGGGGCAAGCTGGATCGCCGCCAGCGCAATCCCCTCGGTAAGTCCCTGATCATCGAGGGACTGCTCACCTTGTTATTCGCCGCTGCCCTGGGCATGGCGGTCTCGCTCCAGAGCTACGGTTTCTTCATCTTCCACCTGATGCTGGCGATTGGCTTTGGCGCCATCTTCGTTGCCTCCTGGCGGGAACGCTAACCCCGCCCCGCGCGCTTCCAGCGCCCTGTGATGGACCAGCTCCCAGCCGCTTTGAGCCGCTTGCGGTCACTCGAAGATCGTGGCAACTCTTGCTAGCACCTCATCCATGAGTGGCGTTGGCAATGTCTCCACCTTGCGTGCGTTGCGCGCCGCGAGGTCCAGCACGCGCGGCAGGTCACAGCGCACGACCCCAGTGGTCCTGGTGCCGGTTAAGGGCACGGCAAACCCAAGCCGACGCGCGAATTCGCCCCCCGTGGTGATGGGGAGAATCACCGGCAGCCGGGTCGCGTCGTTGAACTTGATGCTTGCAGGTCCCGTGAGCCATGGCGTCCGGCGTCGTGAGACCACCACTTACTACGGTAGGTTGGCGGGCTTGAGCGCCACCCGCCCAGCGTTAGTCGCGGCGAAGTCGGCGATGCGCGGTAGCAGACGGCCGAGGGCCTGGTTGCTGGCGATGACGCCGCCGTAGGGGTCCTCGGTCCGCGCGGGCTCGCTGTCGCTGAAGACCTGGGTGGCGAGGACGCGCCGCGCGGCGGGATCCACCAGCCGCACCCGCAGTTGGACCCGGGCCTGGCTGGGACGGGAGCGAAAGTCCTGGTAGAGGGCTTCGATCACCGTATCCAGGCGCAGATCCGTGTCGATGCCCTGATCGTCTTCGCTCACGGTGGCGAAGGCACCGCTATCGCGCAGGGCCTGGGCCAGGAGGGGGGCGAGCATGGTGGCGGGGGCAGCCACCCATTCGTGCGCGGCAAAGCTGTCGAGGCGATAGTCCTGCTCCAAATAGGCCATGCGACGGCTGTCATAACCCGGCTCCGCCCGCGGCGCGCTGACCCGCAGCGAGGGTCGCCTTCCGTGGGTGGCCGGGGGGGCTGAGCCGGAGCGGCTAGGCAGTTCGGGTGCCAGCAGATAAGTCATGGGCGCCTCCGGAGGTTGGGGTAGGAGGCCGCTACAGCCACTGAGCAGGGCGCCCAAGCCGATCAGGGTCAGGTTCAGAAGCGCCCGGCGGGTCAGGGTGGTCATTAGCGTTCCCCCGGCCCCGGACGGCGGGGACGGCCTTGCAGGAGGAGGTTGGGGTCCCGCGCCAGGTCTTCCGCCAGCCGGTCCAGCCGGCCGGTCAGACCGCGCAGGTCGTTCAGCAAGGCGGTCAGCTCGGGCAGGCCGTCGCGGTTGAGGGTCTTGAGCATGGGTGCTGCCTCGCCCGCCAGCTTGTCGAGACGGCGGGCCGCCTCGCCCACCGAGCTGGCCGCTGTCGCGGCGGCCTCCAGGGTGACCCCGGCTCGTTCCGACAGCCCGGGCAGGGTGGCGATGGTCCGGGTCAAGTCGTCCAGGGCCGGTCCCAGCCGCTCCAGGTAGTCGTTGAGGGTACTCGTGGCCTGGGCCAGGCCGGCCGCGGCGGTCCTGGCGTCACCCAGGGTGGTCCGGAGGTGGCCCCGATCATCCTCGCCGAGCAGGGTGCGGAGGCTGGCCAGGGTTTGACGCAGTTCGGTCGCCGCCCCTTTCGCCTCCTCCAGCAGTTCCGTCCCGGTGTGCTGAAGACGGGCCAGGTCCGACAGTTCGGCCTGGATGACCGGGTAGGGTGCCCCCGGTGCCGCTTCCAGGGGCGGACTCGTCCCCTCGCCGCCGCGCAGTTCGATGAAATAGAGCAAGCCGGTGAGGCCCTGGGTCGCCAGGCGGGCGGTGGTGTCGGCGCGGATGGTCACTTCCCGCCGCACGTCGATCAGCAGGCGGACGCGCGGTCGAGCCCCCTCACCCGCCCCCTCGCTCCCTCCAAAGCCGGCCGAGTTGGGGGACTCGCTGCCGGCCGGGCTGTCGGGCCCGCTAGCGGTCACGATGCCGGCCTCGCGCACCTTGCCCACGTCAACCCCCTGGAACTTGACCAGGGATTCGGCGGTGATCCCCGCCACCGACTCGGGGGGGTAGACGGCATAGGTGCGGTAGTCGGCGGTGGGACCCACGCCCACCAACCACAGGGTGGTCACCAGGAAGACGCTGCTAAGCACGAGGACGAAGAGCCCGACCAGGGCGTAGTTCACCCGCGGTTCCATGCCCGACTCCGTGCCGCCCCGCGAGGGCCCTGGAAGAAGGCGACGAGTTCCGGCTCCTCCCGCACGCTCAACTCCGCCGGGGTGCCGGTGGCGAGGATGCGCCGGCGGCCGAGGAAGGCGACGCGGTCGGCGACCCGCCACAGGCTGTCCAGGTCGTGGGTGCTCATGACCACCGTCACCCCCAGGGACTGGTGCAGGCCCAGGACAAGGTCGTCGAGGGCCCCGGCCCCCACCGGGTCCAGCCCGGTGCCAGGCTCATCCAGCACCAGCAGGTCCGGGTCCATGGCCAGGGCGCGGGCCAGGGCGGCGCGCTTGTGCATGCCGCCGCTGAGTTGGGAGGGGTATTTGCTGGCGGCGTCGGGGGGCAGGCCGACCAGCAGCAGTTTGAGCATGGCGATGTCACGGATCTGTCGGGCCGGAAGCCGGGTCTGCTCCTTGAGGGGGACGGCGATATTTTCGGCCACCGTCAGAGAGTTGAACAGGGCCCCATGCTGGAAGGTGATGCCGATGCGCTGGCGCAGCCGGTTGGCTCCGGTCTCGTCCAGGTCCTGGGCCTCCTCGCCGAAGAGCAGCACCCGTCCGGCGGTGGGGTGGGCCAGCAGGATCATCTCCCGCAACAGCACCGACTTGCCGCAGCCGCTAGCCCCGACCAGGGCCAGGATCTCCCCCTGACGCACATCCAGGTCCAGGCCTTCGTGGATGCAGGCCGCGCCGAAGCAGGTGCGGATACCGCGCATCGCCACCGGCAGCACGGCGGAGGCCAGGGTGGGTGCCGTTGCGTTGGGCAAGGGGGTGGACCATCCGGTCAGCGTTGGCGAAGGCGGGACGGCAGGGGAGGTGGGCATGGATGCCGCGACCATGGCTCAGATGCCCAGCTTGCTGTAGACCACCGAGAAGGCGGCATCGATGACGATGACCCAGACGATGGCCTGGACCACGGCGGTGGTGGTGTGGCGGCCGACGCTGTCCGCCCCGTCCCGCACCAGGAAGCCCTGGAAACAGCCGACGATGGCGATGGCGGCGGCGAAGACCGGGGCCTTGGCCAGGCCGGTCATCAGGGTGTTGAGGGTGACCGCCTCGGGGATGCGGCGGATGAAGGTCTCCGGGACCAGGTCCAGCATCAGGGCCGACATGACCATGCCGCCCATCACCGCCGCCAGGTTGGCGAAGACGGTGAGCAGGGGCAGGGCGAGAATCAGTCCCAGGGCCTTGGGCAGCACCAGTAATTCCAGGGGGGAGACGCCGATGCTGCGCAGGGCGTCGATCTCGTCGGTGACCATCATGGTGCCGATTTGGGCGGCGTAGGCCGAGCCGCTGCGGCCGGCGACGACGATGGCGGTCATCAGGGGGCCCAGTTCCCGCAGCACCGTGAGGGTGACCAGGTCCACCACGTAGAGATTGCCGCCGTAGAGGCGCAACTGGACCCCGGACTGGTAGGCGATCACCACCCCGACCAGGAAGGAGAGCATGCCCAGCACCGGCAAGGCGCGCCAGCCATCCAGCTCCACGACCTGGAGGATCTGCCGCCAGCGCAGACGCCCAGGGTGGGCCAGGACGCGCGGGAAGGCGAGGGCGGTCTCGCCGAGGAACGACAACAGCCCCAGGCCTTCTCCCATTCGCTCCCAAGCGCCTTGCCCCACCCGCGCCAGGACCGGCGGGGCCGGGTTGGGTCGGAGGGCTGCCAGGTCCTCGGCCGCGGCCGCCAGCCGCTCGCGTACCAGGGCCAGCAGGCTGAGGTGGGGGGCCGTGAAGCCGCTGAGTTGCACCGCCAATCCTTGAAGAGCGAAGGCCTCGGTCAGACGATGGAGCTGGAGGGCCCCCGCCGTATCCAGGGCCAGCAACCCGCGGCCATCGAGGTTCAGGGGCTCCGCCAGGGGCGGACTGGAGCCGGCCTCGGGCTGAGGAACCGCGATCTCCCCCCCGCGAGCGCTCCCTAAGTCGGGTCGGGGAGGCATGCCAGCCAGGTCGGCCAGGGTCAGGGTGGTCCAGTGCCCGCTGACCAGGAGGGTGCTTCCGTCCGGGCTCCAGAGGAGTCGCGGGCCGTCGGTAGGCGCGGCCTGGCCGTGACCCGGGACAAGGGCCTCAGGACGAGAGGGCGACAAGGGGCATGGGCTCCGGGAGAAAGCGTGAGGGATAGGGTATCCGCCATGAATTCATCCTCAACTTTACCCCATCCGCAGGCCGGCTGCTCACCTCCAGCTTACCTTCGGCTATACGAGCCCCGACCGGGGCATTATGATGAGACCCTGCCTTGATCAGCCGCTGGCTGGGGGAAAAGGACACCAGGGAAATGCCCATCCATGCTCGTCAATGAATGGGGAAAGGCCCATCACTGAATTGACCCTGGCGCCCAGGCTCCCCCCTTCCCCCAACCCTCCTCCCCCGCTGGTCGCCGGCGGGCGTGGTAACCCAAGCCGGTAATTCGCCATGGCCCCTCCCCCCAAAAAGTACCAGGGCATTCACGCCGACCAGTTCGGTGGCATGACCCCCACCGGCAACATCATCCGCGATGCCTGGGTGTTCGCCATCATTCCGGAAGAGCAGGATTGCGCCGGCTGGCTGGTCGCCGGCATCGACGACCTTTACGACAAGGTCGCCGCTGCCTGGGAGCCTTACGGCCATCTGCCTTCGCGCCTCCCCCCGGAGCTGCGGGAACGCCATGCGCGCATCCATGGGGCCGCGGTCGCCCGGGCCAGGGAACTGGGCTGGGATCCCGAACTGGGCGACGATGACTGAGGGACCGGCCGTCCCCCAGAGTGGCGATGGCCGAGGCGATGCCGACCAGGCGCTTGCGCCTTGACCTTAGCCTGGAGGTCCCTCCGAATGGCCCAGTACCTCATTCGCGAGACCTTCTTTCGCCCCACCGAGCGGGGGCGCGCGGCCAGCACCCTGCCGGCGGAACTGGTCAATGGTCTGCGCTTGCTCCTCAGCCGTCATGGACGGGACTGCCTCTTCCTCCCCATCCGCGCCATGCAGTACCAGGCCGTCATCGAGCGCCGGGAGGTCATCTTTGTCGACAGCCAGGGCGGCTATGCCCATCAGGATGGCGTCGGCGGACGCCTGATCCGCCTCGCCTGGTACTTTCCCCCGGGCGCTGAGCGCCTGGCCCTCGACGCCCCGGTGCCTTGCGAGATCCTCCACTACTTCCCCGATCAGGGCGAACTGCACCGGCGCCTGGTGGCCGAGCTGCGGCCCCTGGTCGCCGCCAGCCTGGCCCGTCAGCGACAGCATCCCGCCGGGGATCGCACCGTCATCCCCTTCCGTCCCCGCCAGACCCCCTAATCGGCTTCCCGGAGCGGGATGCCAGAAATTAGAGGCCGCAAGCGCCGGGAGGCGGCATGCGATTGACATTTGTCAATTATGAATGCCCGATTAATTAATAATATTATGGGTTTTCTATCAGCCTGGTGAAACGTCGTCACCCCGCGGCCTATCCCGCCGGCGTGACGCGACGCCCGGCCAGCGGCAAGCCCCAATGGGCCAGCTTCATCCTCACCATCGAGTAGTACGAGGGCGGCAGTCAAGCAAGCATGATCGAGATCTTTCACAAGGAAACCGGCGCGGTCCTGGCCAGGCTGGAGGTCCCCGCCCTGACCAGGGCGGATTTGCGCTACCTGGCCCTGTCCGGGGCGGATCTCAATGGCCAGGACCTGAGTGGGGCCAACCTGGCCTCCTGCGATCTTGCCGGGGCCGATCTGCGCAACGCCCGCCTGCAAGGGGCGAATCTCCTCAATGCCAACCTGGCGGGTGCCGATCTGCGCGGCGCCAACCTGGCTGGCGCCCAATTGGGCTCGGAGGACCCCACGCGGGCGGCCCGGCTCAATGGCGCCGACCTGTCCGCGGCCAAGCTGGAGGGGGCCGACCTGCGCAAGGCCGGGGCGCGCCGGGCGCGGCTGAACGCGGCCAATCTGGATGGGGCCGATCTGCGGGGGATCGATTTCAGCGGGGCCGATCTCGGTCAGGTCAACGCGCGCAAGGCCTTCTTCATCCGCGCCAACCTGAGCCAGGCCAACCTGGAAAGCGCCGACTTGCGCGATAGCCATCTGAATGACGCCAATCTGGCCAAGGCCAATCTGCGCGGCGCCGACCTCTCCAGTCGTCATGATGACGGCTTCAGCGTCATCAACCTGGCCAATCTGGAGGACGCGGATCTCACCGGCGCCAACCTGCGCAACGTCTCGGCCCAAAACGCCAATCTGCGCAACGCCAACCTCACGGGCGTGGACTTCAACGGCGCCGTCCTCGGTGGGGCCATCCTCCATCACGCCAATGTCACCGATGCCGATTTCACCGCCGTGGAACTGGCCAGCGTGACCATGGAGTTCGCCAACTTCTCCCGGGCGCGTAACGCCGTCGTGCCGGCCTACAAAAAGAACCTGCGGTGAGGGGTGGCCCGGCGCCGGCGTTTCCCGCCGGCGCTCGTTGCCACAGGATCGCGGGCGGCGGAAGCGGGTAAGGAACCAGGCCTGGGTAGCCCCAGGCCCGAGGTGCTGGACCCGCGGCGTTAGGGGGTCGGGGGGGTCATCTCGACCTTCGCCGCCTGCTTGAGGGCCTCGACCTTGGCCGCCAACTGCTTCTTGACCTCCTGATTCTTGAGCTGGGTCATGATCCGGGCCTCGACCTGCTCGAAGGGGACGATCTCACTGGGGGTCTTCCCCTGGGACTTGATGAGGTGATAACCGAACTGGGTCTCCACCACCCCGCTGACTTCACCATCCTGGAGGCTGAAGGCCGCCTCCTCGAAGGGCTTGACCATCTGGCCGCGCCCGAAGCTGCCCAGGTCGCCGCCCTTCTGGGCGCTGGGACAGGTCGACTCGGCCTTGGCCAGTTCAGCGAAATCGGCGCCGCCCTTGATCTTGGCCAGGAGGTCCTCCGCCTTCTGCTTGGCGGCCGCCTTGGCCTCAGGCGTGGCCCCGGCGTCGGTCCCGATCAGGATGTGGCTGGCGTGGAGGGACTCGGGCTTCTTGAACTTGTCCGGATTCTGGTCATAGAACTGCCGGGCCTGTTCGGGGGTGATGGTGACCTTGGCGTCGACCTCCTGCTGGATATAGGTCCCGATCTTCAGATCCCGGGCCAGGTGGACCTTGAACTGCTCTTCGGTGATCCCGGTCTGGGCCAGGGCCTGCGCAAAGGCCTCGGGCGTGCCGAGGCGGGCCTTCGCGGCCTCGATCTTGGCCGCCACCTGCTGGTCGAGGTCGGCGATGGCGACGTCCTTGGCCGCCTGATACAGCACCTCCTGGGCGATGAGCGTGTCCAGGGCCATGGCCTCGATCTGCTGCCGCTGGGCGGGATCGGTGGGGGCGGGCATCCGCGACTGGGAGAGCATGGCGCGCAGGGCGCGATTCAAGTCCCCGGCGGTGATAGGCACCTCATTGACCTTGGCGATGACGGTGCTGGCCTCCACCGCGGGTGCCGCGGCCGGGGCCGAAGCGGGTGCCGCCGCCGGAGCGGGGGCGGCCTGACTCGCCGCGGGGGCCGGCGTCGCCGGGGGGGTGTCGGCGGCGGCCGCGCTGAGGGGGCTCATGCCCAGGATGGCGGCCAGGCTGGCCAGGGAAACCTGAAGTCCTAAAGCGAAACGCATGGCGAGGATCTCTTGCTGGAGAAAAAATGTCCGGCGATGATACCCATTCCCACGCAAAAAGGTGATAGACCCAGCGCAAATCCTTGCTTCGGCTTTCTTAACCTTGATGCCCAATCCTACGGAGACAACCCAATGAACAAGAATCTGCTCGCCGCCGCCCTTGGCGCGCTGGTGCTCACCTCGCCTTTCATGGCCCAGGCGGGTGGCCCGGATGCCACCTTCGGACCGGGTCCCGGCTTCGGCCCGGGTCCTGGCTTCAGCCCGGCACCCGGCGCCGGCTGCCCCCTGCACGGCCAGTGCCTGATGGGCGACTGGGGCCCCGGGGGCATGGGCCCTGGACGCATGGGTCCCGGCGGCGGCATCGACGCCCATCTGGCCATGATGACGGCGCGGCTGGGGCTGAGCCCGGAACAGCGGGACGAGATCCGCAACATCCTGGAAGTCCAGCAGGCCACCCGTCAGGTCATCGCCACGGCCCTGCGCGAGGCCATGCGGGAGCAGGTGGACAGCGTCCTGACCCCGGAACAGCGGGCAATGCATGAGCGGATGATGGCATGGCGCGATCAGGGCGGGGGTGGTCCTGGCCATTGCGCCCTGGGGCAGGGCATCCCGCCGCGCTGGCGGCCCGCCGGTCAGTGACGACATGACCTCCTGGCCGCGCTGGCTCCGTAACCTCGCCCGGCCCGCCCTGCTGGCCGGGCTCCTGGGGTTACTCACGGCCTGTGGCACCCAGGTCGAGGTCTGGCAGGGAAGCGAGCATGAGACCGCCCGCCAGGCCCTGGCCTTCTCCACCCTGGTCCTAGCGGTCAGTTCCGACCTGCCGGGGGCGGAGGAGGCGGTCACCAGCCTGGCCTTTGCCCTGGAAACGGAGTTTCTCTACCGCCACAACCGCGTCGTCCCCCAGGGCGGTGATCTCCGGGTGGCGGTGAAGATCCGCCACCTCAAGGACGTGCCGCGGGAGACCCGGGTCTGGCTGGGCAGCCTGGCGGGCAGCAGCGAACTGCGGGCGGACATCCGGGTCACCGGCCCCCGGATCAAGCCCTTCACCTTTAGCATCGAGGCCCAGTCCCGCGGCGCCACCACGACCGAGGACTTTCTCTCCGGCAAGGGGGGCAGCACCGAGGATCTGACGCAACGGGCGGCGGCGATCATCGTCGGGGAACTGCTCGACCCCGACGCCTGACCGCCCGCTGACCGACTCACGACCAGCGTCCTGGGTCTGGGCTCAGGGCTGGGAGTGAAAGACCTGCTGGAAACGTTCCAGATCCTGGAGGGTGCCGCAGACCAGCAGGGCATCGCTGGCCTGGATCTGGAAATCGGTGGGGAATTCGATCAGGACCTCCGAGGCCCTGGCCACGGCAATGATGTTGGCCCCGGAATGTTCGCGAATCTCATGGCGCCAGGGATGGGTGCCGGCCAGGGTGCCGGCACCGAGGCGACTGATGCGGATGCGATTCTCGACGGGGATGAGATGTTCCCCCAGCAGGTGGTAGGCCAGGATCTGCCCCGCCACCTCGGCCTCGGAGATGGCGAAGTCCGCGCCGGCCCGGTACATCCGTTCCGTGTTCCGGGCACGGCAGACGCGAACAATCAGAGGCGCTTCCGGGGCATGGTCACGCACCGCCGCGGCGGCGAAGATGGCCTCGCTGTCGTCACTCAGGGCGAGGACCACAGCGCTGGCCTCCCGAACCCTGGCCCGCTGCAGGGTGCCAAGCTCAAGGACGTTGCCCAGGATATCGACCCCCGGGAAGCCCTGGCGGTCGATAACGATGCAGGTTTCGCCGACATCCTGCAGCATCTGCGTGACCTTGAAGCCCACGGCGCCAAAGCCGGCCACGATGCAGGGACCCTGGCGGCGGATCGGCAGGGCCAGTCGTTCCAGCCCTTCCAGATGTTCGGGCGTACCCACGACCACCAGGATGGCGCCCGCCTGGAGCCGGGTGTCGGGCCCCTGGGGGGTGGTGAAGCGGCCGCCATGCCATTGGCCGATGAGGGTGACGCCGTGCTGATGGCGTAACTGGAGATCCCCGAGCCGTTGCCCGGCGAGGGGGCTGGTGGGGCGGAGGCGGAACTCGGTCAGGGCGAGCTGGGTGCCCAGCAGGTGCAGGCCGTCGGCGGGGGGGCTGAGGCGCAGGCTGGCGCGGGAGGCCAGGGCGCCGCCGAGGACGTGGGCCGGGGTGAAGACGTCGGTGGCGCCGATGCGCAGCATGGGGGCGCGGTAGAGCGGTTCCTTGGCCAGGGCGAAGATCTGGCCACTGAAGCCATACTCCCGGGCCAGCAGGGTGCACCGGGCGTTGGCATGGTCGTCGGCCAGGGTCACCACCGCCCGGGCGTTGACGACCTCCACCAGCACCTTCGGGTCCTGGTCCAGGTTGCCGTAGACCACGCTGTAGCCCTGGTCGCGGAGATTCTGGGCCAGTGGCAGGTTTTCCTCGTAGATGACGAAGGGGGTCGCGGTCCGCCGGAATTCCTCCAGCAGGGTCTCGATGGCCGGCCCGTGGCGATAAAAGAGGACCTTGCCCGCCATGGCCGGAAGGTGGCGGGGCAGCCGGGTCTGGAACCGCTCCTCCAGATAGGGCAGCAGGAAGATGGGGAAGATCAGGAAGACCAGGAACTGGCCCATGATCTGGCCCAGGATGACGAAGAGGGCAAAGACCGGATGCTGCCAGTGGCTGTCGTTGCCGTAGCCAGTGGTGGTGATGGTCTCCGAGGCCCACTGCAGGCTTTCGAGGAAGGTCCGGGGCGCCCCTTCCAGGTGCTCCATGCCCATCATGTAGAGGGTGGCCATGACGACCATGGTGGCCGGCAGGGCGGCCACGAACAGGAGCAGGCGTTGCGTGGAGCGCGAGAGGTTAGGGGTCATCTTCAGACCGCCAGCCGGTAGCCGACGCCCTGGACGGTGAGGATGAAACGCGGCCGCATGGGGTCATCCCCCAGCTTCTGCCGCAGATTGCCGACCAGGACCCGCAGGTAATGGGTGTCTTCCTGGTGGCCGGCGCCCCAGACCTCGCGCAGGATGCGCTCGTGGGTCAGGACCTGACCCTGGCTGGCGACCAGCAGGCTGAGCAGGGCGAATTCCTTGCGCGACAGGCTTACGGGGGCGCCGTCGACCTCGACCTCGCGGCGCGCCAGGTCCACCCGCAGCCCGGGAAAGCTGAACTGGGCGGAGGGCGTGGCGCGGCGCTCTTCCTTGCGCAGCAGCACGCGGATGCGGGCCATGAGCTCGCCGATGCCAAAGGGCTTGGTGACATAGTCGTTGGCCCCGGCGTCCAGGGCCTGGATCTTCTCCGTCTCCGAGGCCCGCACCGACAGCACCAGGATCGGGAGGGTGGACCAGGCCCGCAGGCGGCGGATGAAGTCCATGCCATCGAGGTCGGGCAGGCCCAGGTCGAGGATCACCAGGTGCGGGGGGGAGGCCAGGCAGGTCGCCAGGCCCTCCTCCCCCAACCGCGCCTCCAGGACCTGGTAGCCTTGCGCCTCCAGGCTGATGCGCACGAATTTGCGGATCTGCGCCTCGTCCTCGACGATCAGCAGGGTTTCGGCGGGGGTCGTCATGGCGTGCCCTCCGGCTGGGGGGTGATCTCGGCGTTCACCAGCGGCAGACGCAGGCGCATGCGGGTGCCCCACCCCGCCTCCCCGGGCAGGGCCTGGATCTGGCCGCCGTGGGCGGCGATCATGCCCCGGCAGATCGCCAGCCCCAGGCCGCTGCCGGTACGGTTGGCGCGATCCCCCCGGCTCACCGAGTAAAACATGTCAAAGATCCGCTCCCGCTCCTCCTTCGGGATGCCGGGACCCTGGTCGTGCAGGTCGATGACCACCTCCTGACCGTCCCGCTCCGCCTGGATCGCGATCCGTCCCCCGGCGGGAGAAAACTTCGCCGCGTTGTCGAGCAGGTTGACCAGGGCCTGTTCGATCAGGGTGCCGTGGACCCACAACAGTGGGACCTCGGGGCTGATTCGCACCTCGACCTCCAGGCCGGCGAGGACCTCCTTCAGCCGGGCGAGGGCGCCGGCGATGAGGTCGCGCAGATCGACCCAGTCCCGCTTGAGTTGCAGCGTGCCCTGGCCCAGGCGCGTCATGTCGAGCAGGTTCTGGATGTGGCGATCCAGGTGCTGGGCCTCGTTGGCGACCGTGGTCAGCAGGTCCCGGCGGTCCTCCGGGCTGAAGGCCGCGCCATATTCCAGCAGGCTGGTGGCGGAGCCGATGATGGCCGCCAGGGGGGTGCGCAGGTCGTGGGACACTGATGACAGCAGGGCGGCGCGCAGTTGTTCCGTCTCCGCGGCCAGCCGGGCCCCCGCCAGGTCGGTCACCAGCCGCGTCCGGTCCAGGGCCACGGCCGCCTGGTAGCAGAGGCTGCGGGCCGATTCCCGTTGTTCCGGGTCCTGAATGTCCGCCAGGGCCACCAGGCCGAGGGCCCCCCGGTCCGTGGCCAAGGGGAGGAAGAGCCAGGGGCCCCGCTGGACGGGCTCAGGGCCATGCCGCTCCCAGGCGGCCTGGATCTCCGCCGGCGCCAGGGCGAGATCATCGCCGCGCCGCCGCGTCTCCCGGGGGGGCGATCCTCCCGGTGGGCCCTCGCTGGTCGCGGTGAGAAAGATGCGGATGGCCCCCGGCGGGGCCCCGGGCAGGCGGGCGAGCTGATCGGTCAGGGCGTCGAGGACCTCGTCGGCGCCGGCGGCGGAGGCCAGGCGCCGGCTGAAGGCGTAGAGCTGGGAGATACGCTCCAGGGAGGCGCGGCGCTCGGCCATCTCCTGGCGCATGCGCGAGGCCAGATTGCCCGAGATGGCGGAGACCAGCAGGAAGAAGGCCAGGGTGGTGACGTCACCGTCATCCGCCACCTTGAAGGTATGCACCGGTTCGGTAAAGAAAAAATTGAAGGCCAGAAAGCTCAGAAAGCTGGCCAGTAACGAGGGGCCCAGGCTGGAACGGGCGGCGACCACCAGGACCCCGGTGAGAAAGAGCAGGGAGCGGCTGGCGTGGGGAAAGAGCCAGGGCAACAGAAAGGCGCTGGCCACGGTGATCGCCACCACGACCAGGGCGAAGAGGTAAGGGACCAGCAGGCGGAGGGGGTGCCGCCCGGAAGGGAGGGCGGATGGGAGGGTCATCGGCTTCAAGGCGATCGCGGCTTGGGGTGTCATTTTCCGAGCGGGGGCGGCCCGCCCGCGGCTCCTTAATGGTCCCCGTTTTACGCCCCAAGAAAAGTAAAATCTTCATAAAAATTTTACTAAGTCTTTATGTGACCCCCGCTTATTCGCTACCGATAATTTCGCCATGACCGGTCATTCCTCTCCCCCACCGAAGGCGGGCGTTACCCGGACAACTACCATTGACGGGCGATGGCAAACCCCGGGTGGCACCGCGACGTCTTGAGCCCGGCAATACCTTCGTCCAGACCTATCCAAACACCAAGTACCATGCATTGGCGCGCCATTCTGCGACTGTTCGGCATCCTTCTGGTGCTCTACAGCCTGGCCTTTCTGCCCTCCATTGGCATTGCCTTTTTCCTCGGGGATGGGCAGGTGGGGACCTTCCTGGCCGCTCTCATCATCACGCTGGGAGCGGGCGCCTTGCTCTGGGTACCCAATGGGCGCCAGCAGCATGAATTCTCGGTCCGCGACGGCTTCCTGGTGGTCACCGTCTTCTGGGTGGTGCTGGGGATGGTCGGCGCCCTGCCCTTCGAGATTGGCCTCGGGTGGAGCATGGCGGATGCCGTCTTCGAGTCCGTCTCCGGCTTCACCACCACCGGCGCCACGGTCATCGGCAGTGGTATCGACCAGTTACCGCCCTCCATTCAGTATCACCGCCAGCAGCTCAACTTCCTCGGGGGCGTCGGCATCGTCGTCCTGGCGGTCGCCGTCCTGCCCCTGTTGGGCGTCGGTGGCATGCAGCTCTACCGGGCCGAGAGCTCCGGCGTCACCAAGAACGAGAAGATGACCCCGCGCATCGCCGACACGGTACGCTCCCTGTGGCTGGTCTATCTCGCCCTGACCATCGCCTGCGCCCTGTCCTTATGGGTAGCGGGCATGAGCCTCTTCGACGCCATCGGCCACGCCTACGCCGCCGTGGGCACCGGGGGGTTCTCCACTCATGACGCCAGTTTCGGCTATTGGAACAGCCCCCTGATCGATGGCATTGGCATCTTTTTCATGCTCGCCGGCGGGGTGAATTTCGCCGTCCACTACCTGGCGTTGCAGCGCCGCTCCCTCGGGCCCTTCATCCGGGACGCGGAGGTCCGCGCCTTTGGCCTCATCTTCCTGGGCGGGACCCTCATCGTCGCCATCACCCTCTACCTGGCCGGGACCTATGCCGATCCCGGCGAGGCCCTGCGCCATGGCGCCTTCCAGGTCGCCTCCATCCTCACCAGCACCGGCTTCACCACCGCGGTCTTCGCCGACTGGCCGCTCTACCTGCCGCTGGTCCTGGTGACCCTGTCCTTCATCGGCGGCTGCGCCGGCTCCACGGCGGGGGGGATCAAGGTCGTCCGCGTCCAGCTCCTGGCCAAGCTCGCTCTGCGCCAGTTGTTCCAGTTGGCCCACCCCCAGGCGGTGACGATCATCAAGCTGGGCCGCCGGCCGATCTCCGATCAGATCATGTTCTCGGTGTGGGGGTTCTACGTCCTCTACATCTCCAGCACCCTGGTACTGACCATGGCCATGATGGGGGCCGGCCTGGATTTCGTCTCGGCCTTCGGCGCCGTCCAGGCCACCATCAATCTCTGTGGTCCGGGCCTGGGCAAGGTTGCCGTCACCTTCGCCGAGGTCAACGATGCCGTCAAATGGCTGGGGACCTTCGCCATGCTGCTGGGCCGGCTGGAAATCTTCACCCTGCTCATCCTCTTCCTGCCCGCCTACTGGCGGCATTGATCCGGCGGCGCCGGAGCTGAGGGTCAAGACCCATGAATATTCTCATCCTCGGCGCCGGTCAGGTCGGTCGCACCGTGGCCCAGAGTCTGGCCAGCGAGGAAAACGACATCACGGTGATCGATCGCGATCCGCAGCTCCTGCAACTGCTCCAGGAACGACTCGATCTGCGCACCGTCAATGGCCATGCCGCCCACCCCGACGTGCTGATCGAGGCGGGCATCGAACAGGCCGATCTGATCCTGGCGGTCACCAACAGTGACGAGACCAACATGATCGCCTGCCAACTCGCCCAGATCCTGTTCAAAACCCCCACCCGGCTGGCGCGGGTCCGCGATCCCAACTATCTGGCCCATCCCGAGCTCTTCACCCCCAGGACCATTTCCATCGACCATATCGTCAGCCCGGAACGTCTGGTCACCCAGGCGATCGCCCACCTGGTCGACCAACCGGGATGCCTGCAGATCATCGACTTCATCGAGGGTCGCGCCCAACTGGCGGTGGTCCGGGTCCAGGCCGGCAGCCCGATGGCGGGCCAGCCCCTGCGTCAGCTCCCCCAGCAGGTCCCCGGCCTGGCCTGCCGGCTGGTGGCCATCTATCGCCGCGGTCAGGTCATCATCCCCGGGGCGACGACGGTGGTGGAAGACCGTGACGAGATCTTCTTCCTCGCCGCCCGCGAGGCGCTGCCCGATTTCATCGGCGCCTTCCACCCCTCCCAGGCACCCTATCACAAGGTCCTGATCGCCGGTGGCGGCAACATCGGCCGGCAACTGGCGGAGTGCCTGGCGCCCCGGCACCGGGTCAAGATCCTGGAAGTGGATGCCGGCCGCTGCCGGCAACTGGTCGAGGCGCTGGAGAGCGACATCTGCGTTCTCCATGGCGACGCCGGGGACGCCGACCTGCTGCGCGGCGAGGACATCGGTACCACGGACGTGTTCTGCGCCGTGACCAACGACGAGGAGGCCAATATCCTGTCCGCCGCCCTGGCCAAGCAGTTAGGGGTGCGCAAGACCATCGCCATCGTCAACAGTCAGGGTTATATCGACCTGGTGCAGGACACGGCCGTCGACATCGCCATCTCCCCGGCCCAGGTCACCATCGGCGCCATCCTCACCCACATCCGCCGTGGTGACGTGGTGGCCGTCCATGCCCTGCGCCGCGGCGCCGCCGAGGCCATCGAACTGACCGTCCATGGCGACCAGCGCACCTCCCGGGTCATCGGGCGCCCCATCACCAAACTGGGGCTGCCCGCCGGCACCAGCGTCGGCATCATCGCCCGCCAGGGGCAGCTGCTGTTCCCCCATCACGACACCCGCCTCGCCGCCGAGGACCGCCTGGTCCTCTTCCTGGCGGACAAGGGTCAGATCGAAACGGTGGAACGTCTCTTCCACGCCGATCTGAACTTCCTCTGAGCCTGGTCAGCGGGGCTGCCCATGACGCTGGAAAGGGTCAGCCCCGGCTTGTTCGTCATCCCGGTCCTGACGAGCAACGTCGGCTTCTTCGTTGGGGATATCGGCAATCCGGACTATCACGACGAGTGGTACCCCGCCGTCACCCTGGTGGTGGGCCTATGCTGAAGGTAGACCCAGATCTTGGCCGGACACCGTCGACGTGACTATTTACAGGCATCCCGGGCACGCATGGCTTGCTCGGTGATGAACTGGCGCTGCTCCGGGGTCGTCTCCACCCCGAGGGCCTCGAAGGGGAATCCCTCCGGATTGATGACCAGTTGCACGTAATCCTTGAAGGTGAGGAACTGTGGCACCTGGGTTTGCAGGCACTTGCATATCCCCTCGTTGCCGACGAACCCCATGCAGTCGCCCATGAAGTCGCCTTGACTGGTTCCAGTTTGCTTACCCTGCCCCTCAGTCGTGGAATCCGCGGCTAACGTCTCGATGAGTTTGCCAAAGTTCGTCTCGTTGAGGATCAGGTTGCCCTGCGGGTCGAAATAGAGGTCGTAGTCGAAGGTATCCTCGCCCGCCGGTTTTCCGAACCCCTTGACCACGCTGGCGGCGAGGAGTATCTCCGCCACGTCGGGATTGTCACCGGCGTGCCGCGTGGCGAGGGCGGCGAGAAAGTCCATCCCCTTGATCTTGGCGTGCATGCTGCCGGAGAGATACTTAGCCGGGTCGGTCTCGGCTTCCATCGCCATGGCCAACTCCGCCAGGGTGGCGAAGCGCGTCTCCAGGTTGCCGTTCATCCGCAGATCGAAACCGCCGCCACCGACGCGGACCTCGTTGATCACCAGTACCGGGGGTTTATTCACCATCTGTTCCATGAGCAACTGGTCGAGGCGGGGATCCCCCTCGCTGCGCAGGGGCGCGAGGGCCACCAGCCCCTCAAACAGCCCCTTCAGAGGCAGACCACTGATGGTCAGGTCCACTGACGCTGCCATGGGCTGTAATTCCAACGGGACTTCCGCCAGGCCGATCGACAAACCCTCCATGGCGATCCCATAGCGTATGTCCGTCAGATTTCTGGAGGCGTCATACAGGGTCAGTAAGGACGCCTTGTCGAGGTTCAGGATGGGGGTGCCAGCCTCGGCTACCATCAGGCCGCCGATGTGCAGGTTTGACTTGATGACGGCACCGTTGAGCAGGGGGAGTGCCTCCATGCTCAGTGCGGCCGCTTCATCATCCGGCAGGGATTCAATGGCCTTGCCTTTGAGGCCTTCCAGGCGTTGAAAGAACCGCTCCCAGGCCGCGAAGGGGGCCCCGTCAACGCTACTTTCCATGGTTAAGGTCCTGATCTCGACCCGGGACCCATCACCGCTGTCTAGCTTGGTGCCAGCGACGGCAACCTGGAAGTTCCCTTTCAGCACATCACCCTGCGGCTCCCGCTTCTGCGTCAGGCTCAGGCGGGCACCGTCGATGGAAAATGTCACCCCTTTTGGCAATGCCTCACCTCCCGACCCCTGCAAGGTGATGCCACCCAGGCTACATTCGACGTCACTTAGCAACTGATGCGCCATCCTCCCCTTGCATTCATGGCGACCGAGCACGACCCTGGCCCCCGGCTGCCCCGCTTCAAGTAACGACCAGGTATCAGCCATCTGGATGCCATAGGTGTATGCCCCATCGCTATCCGGTGTGAAGCGGTAGATCAGGTCCCCGAAGGAGATGCCGTTTGCCTCGTCATCGATCATTCTCAGATCCTTGAACACCACCTCGATGACATCTCCCTGCCGCACCGCCTCCACGGGCGCCGCCACCTTGATCCGCAGGTCCTCCTCCATGGCATCCAGTAACATCAGGGAGCTCGTCAGTCCTTTCAGGAGCATCTCCTCGTCGGAGCCGGGCTTTGCAGGTATGACGGTGAATTCCCCCGCGCCGGGAGACAGCGTGGGGCTATGGTCACGCGCCTGTTCCGCGCCAGCCGGGAGGGCCAGAAGGGACGCGGAAATGAACAGGGCGGGATACAGTGATCGGATCATTTTCATCAGTTGCTTCCTGGTGATTGCATAGAGGGCAGCTTGCTCCGCGGGCGTCAGGCCGCTAGGCGGCTGGTTGGCGGAAGCGCCGCAGGTCGGCGACCATGGCGAAGGAGCCGATGCGCACCCCCTGGTCGTCCAGCAGGGGGGTGGCGTTGAACAGGCAGGGGACCTGGGTGCCGTCCGGACGGGACAGGGCGATCTCGTAGGCTCCGGTTTCGCCTTGCTGCCGGCGCCGGACCTGGTCATGGAAGATGGCCTCATTGGTTGCGTCCACGAACTCGAAGATGGTCCGGCCCAGGACCTCCTCCCGGGGGCGGCCGAGGATCTCCGCCATGGCCTGATTCAGATCGGTAGTCCTGGCGCTGGTGTCGATCGTCCAGATGCCCTCGTTGGCGGTCTCGAACAGGCGGCGCAACCGGGTCTCGCTGGCCCGCAGTTGGCGATCGCGCTCCGCCAGGGCTCGCTGGGCGCGCAACTGGGTCAGGAGGATGTCCAGGCTCAGGGCCGCCGCCGGCAGGGCCCCGTCGAGGAGGGCCAGGGCGTCGGCGTCCGCTTCCCGTAGCAGGGCCAGTTCGACGACCCCGGGGACCTCCTCCCCCCGGACCAGGGGGGCGATGATGACGTTCACCGCGGCGCTGGCCAGGGTCGCCCCGCTGACCCAGACCCCATCCGCCGCCTCGCCCTGACAGAGACGGCGCTGGCGATCGAGGACCGCCTGGCCGGCCAGCCCCTCCCCCGGGGCGTAGCGGTCGATGAAGGCTGGGCTGGCGTTGCGGGCATAGCTGGCGCCCAGCCGGTAGTTGCCGTCCTCGTCCCGGTAGTGGAAGACGGCCGCGCGGGCCTCGAGGTGGCGGCAGAGCCCCTCCAGCAGGGTGGTCCCGAAGGCCTCCAGGTCCCCGCTGCCCTGCAGGGCCAGGGTCAGTTCCCGGCTGAAGCGCTCCCGCTCGGCCCGGGCCTGCTCGCGGCGGGTCGCCTCCCGCGCCTTATCGTCCGCCTCCAGCATGGTCTGGTGGAGGCGGCATCCCCGGCGCCGGGCACCCAGCCACAGGATGAGAAAGATCAGGCACAGACTGAGACTCAGGATCAGGTCGAGGCCAGGCAGCCAGCCGGGGAGGCCCTGGGGGTCCGGGGTCATGGCGTCTCACCCAGCCAGGCGTCGAGCAGTTCCTGGGCGCGGTCGAAGTCGTAGCGGTCGATGGCGCGCTCCAGGGCCTGGAGCTGGTCCCCGGGCACCGCCGCCCGCAGGGGATCGAGCAGGGTCTCCAGGGTGTCGCCGGCCCCGGCGTCGCTCTGCGCCACCTGCTCGCGCAGGGTCTCCAGGGCAGGCCGCAGGGTGGCGAGTCGGGTGGGGTCGAACTGAGTCGCGGCGGCCGGGGCCTTGCTGGCCGGCGCGCCGGCCGGGCCGCTGGCCAGGGCGGCGCGCAGGCTGGCCACCTGACGCCCCAGCCGGTCCTCGAAGGTGGCGAGGGCAGTCTCGATCGCGGCCGCGTCAACCCGATCGGCGACCAGGGTCTCCAACGCGCGTGCCGCCTCGCTGACGGCGGTGGCGCCGATGTTGCCCGCCACGCCCTTCATCGAATGCAGGGTGCGCAGGGCCAACTCCCGGTCCCCGCTGGCCAGGGCCCGTCGGACGACGCTGGCGGCCTGGGCGTGGTCGCTCTCGAACATGCGCAGCAGTTTGAGGTAGATCAGGGGCTTGTTGGCTACCCGGCTCAGCCCGGCGGTCAGGTCCAGGCCTTCGATGGCGGCTGGCAGGGGGTTGTCGGTCCGGGGCACGGCCAGCGGGTTCGATCCCGCCATTCCCGCCATGAACGGGGCACCAGTGGCCGGTGGCGCCGACCCCGACCCCGACCCCGATCCCAACACCGGCTCCGACCCCGATCCCGACCCCGACTCGGGCGCTGGGGCCAGGGGGCACCAGCGGACCAGGGCCCGGTAGAGGGCATCCGGGTCGATCGGCTTGGTGAGGTGGTCGTTCATGCCCTCCGCCAGGCAGCGCTCGCGCTCCTCCGCCATGGCGTGGGCGGTCATGGCGAGGATCGGCAGCTGGGCGAAGCGGGGCTGGCGGCGGATGGCCAGGGTCGCCTGATGGCCGTCCATGACCGGCATCTGCAGGTCCATCAGCACCAGCGACCAGGGCAGGGGCTCGGGGGCGGCGGTCAAGCGGTCCAGGGCCTCCTGGCCGTTGTTGGCGACGTCGACGCCGAGGCCGACCGCCTCCAGGAGTTCGATGGCGATCTGCTGGTTGATCTCGTTGTCCTCGACCAGAAGCACCCGCAGGCCCAGACCGCGGTAGCTCTGGCCGCTGGCGGCCTGCTGGCCTTCCTCGCTGAGGGCGGCCCGCTCCGCGGGCGCCAGGCAGCCGACCACCGCGTCCCAGAGATGGGACTGGGTCACGGGCTTGGCGAGGAAGGCGGTGACACCCAGGGCCTCGGCCTCCTCGCGCACGTCCTCGATGCCGAAGGCGGTCACCATGATGACCCGCGGCGGCCCCGCCACCAGGGTCTCCTCCTGGAGGCGGCGAATCGTCTCGGTCCCGCTCATCACCGGCATGCGCCAGTCCATGAAGACCAGGCGGTAAGGGTCGTTGCCGTCGGCCCGGCGGATGGCGATCAGGCAGTCCTCGCCGGAACTCACCGCCTCGACCCGCATGCCCAGGTTGGCGACCTGCTCGGCGAGGATCTCCCGCGCCACCGGGTTGTCGTCGACGATGAGACAGCGCAGGTCCTGGACCGAGACCGGCACGGTGCGCCGCGAGCGGTTCTTGCCGACCCCGAGCCAGGCCCGGAACTGGAAGCGGCTGCCCTGGCCGGGGGTGGACTCGACCCAGATGCGCCCATCCATCATTTCCACCAGGCGCTTGCTGATGGTCAGCCCCAGGCCGGTGCCGCCGTACTTGCGGGTGGTGGAGCCATCGGCCTGGCTGAAGGCCTGGAAGAGGCGCCCGGCCACCTCCGGGGTCATGCCGATGCCGGTGTCCTGGACGCTGACCAGGAGTTCCACCCGCTCCTCCTCGCGGGCGGCAACGCCGATCTCCAGGGTGATCTGGCCGGCCTCGGTGAACTTGACGGCGTTGTTGATGAGGTTGGTGAGGACCTGGGCCAGGCGCAGGGGATCGCCGACCAGGTTGTCGGGCACCCCGGGGGCGACATGGATGAGGAATTCCAGGCCCTTCTCGTGGGCCTTGAGGCCGACGACGGTGGTGACGTTGCCCAGGACGTCGTCGAGCCAGAAGGGGATGTGCTCCATCTCCAGCTTGTCGGCCTCGATTTTGGAGAAGTCGAGGATATCGTTGATGACGCCGAGCAGGGAGTTGCCAGCCCCCTGGATCTTTTCCAGGTAATCGCGCTGCTTGGAGGTCAGTTCGGTCTTGAGGGCCAGGTAGGACATGCCGATGATGGCGTTCATCGGCGTGCGGATCTCGTGGCTCATGTTGGCCAGGAACAGGCTCTTGGCCTCGGTCGCCGCCTCGGCCTTCAGCCGCGCCTCCTCCACCTCGGCGGACTTGGCGCTGATGGCGGCGTTGGCCTGGAGCAGCGCGTCCTTCTGTTGCAGCAACTCCTCTCGCTGTTCCTCCAGCTCTTCCTGGGAGGCGCGCAGTTCCTCGGTCTGGGCGCCAAGGATGGTCGCCTGGCGCTGGGTCTGGTCCAGCAGTTCCCGGGTGCGTTGGTTGCGCTCGAAGATCTCCAGGCTCAGCGCCAGGGGCTTGATCAGGCCATCTAGCAGTTCCCGGCCGCGGTCATCGAAGGGGGTGAGGGTCGCCAGTTCCACCACCGCCAGCAGGCGGCCGTCGGCGGCCAGCACCGGCGCGGCCAGCAGGGCGCGGGGCAGGGCCTCCCCCAGGCCCGAGCTGACGCGGACATAGTCCGGCGGGATGTCGCGGATCTCGATGGGCTGTTTCTCGCGGGCGCATTGGCCCACCAGGCCCTCGCCGAGGCGGAAGGCCGTGGCCAGGCCCTTGCGCTGGCGGTAGCCGTAGCTGCCCATCAGGATCAGCTCCCCGGCCTCCGCGTCGAAATGGAAGAAGACGCCCACCTGGGCGCCCGCCACCGGCGTCAGCCGGGCCATCAGCACCCGGGCGAGGTCCTCCAGGCACTGCTGGCCCTGGATGGCGGCGGCGATCTCCGCCAGTTGGGTCTTCACCCAGGCGGCCCGGGCCTGGGCCTGGGCGGTCAACTGCAGGGCCCCCACGGCGGCGGTCATGGCGCCGATCTCGTCGCGGCAGTGGCGATCGGGGAGCGCGATGTCCAGTTCACCGGCGGCGATGCGCCCCGTGGCGGTGGTGATGCTCTGGATGGGTCTCAGGACCGTCTGGCGCAGGTAGAGGGCCAGTCCCACCAGCAACGCCAGGGACAGGCCCGTGCCCACCAGGATCCACTGCTGGGCCTGGCTGTGCAGGGCCTCGGCCTCCTGGGTGGTCTGGTTGGCGCCGCGGAGGTTGAACTCCAGCAGCCGGTCCATGGCCTCCTTGGCCGCGACATAGTCCAGCTCCGCGTCCTCCAGCATCAGGGCGCGGGCCTCCTGCTGCTGGCCCAGGCGCGACAGGGCGAACACCGGCGGCAGTTTTTGCCGCAACCGCTCGAAGGCATCGATGAACTTACGCTCCAGGACCTGCTCCTCGGGACCGACCAGGGTCGGCAGATAGCCCTCCCAGGCCGTGTCGAGCTGGTCGCTGAGGGACTGGACCGCCTGTTCGCGCGCCGCCTTTTCCGTGGCGCTGGGGGCCAGCAGGTGGCCGTTGATCTTGCGGCGGATCTCACCTAGGCAATCCCGGGCGTCGTTGAGATGGCGCAGCGCCGTGAGCCAGTTGTCATGCGTCTCCCGGACCGCGGCATTGATGGTCTCGATGCGGTTCAGGGCAAGCAGGCCATTGGCCAGCATCAGCAGGGCAAGGATGATCATCGCCACCAGCAGTTTCCGGGCGATGGTCGTCTGGTTGAGCGAAGTCAGCAGGGGCATGGCGTTTTACCGGTCAGCGAGGCGCGTCTGGGCGCGGAGTATAGGCGCAATCGCCCCGGGCCTTGAACCAGGGGGCGGCCAGGGGCAGCCGGCCCTCGCTGCGGCTGGTCAGCAGGATGCCGTCCGGCTTCAGGCAGGGGGCGAGGTGCTCAAGGACACGGGCCTGCATGGGCTTGTCAAAATAGATCAGGACATTGCTGAGAAAGATGAGGTCGAAGGGGGCCCCGGGGATGGGTGGCCAGTGGGGCTGGGCGAGGTCGAAGCGCTGGAAGTCGATATGGGCGCGTAGCTCGGGGCGCACCTGCCAGCCCGCCTGGCCGTCGCGGGTCAGGGGTCGCAGATAGCGGTCGCGTAACCGGGCCGGCAGCTTGCCCAAGGCGGATTCCGGGTAATGACCGCTGGCCGCCGTCGCCAGGGCCGCGGTGGCGATGTCCGTGGCCAGGATTCGCCAATCGTTGGCCTCGGGTGGGTTGCCCAGGGTTGCGGCCAGTTCAGTGACGGCCATGGCCATAGAGCAGGCCTCCTCGCCACTGGCGCAGGCCGCCGACCAGAGACGCACCCGGGCCCCGGCCAGGAATTTGGGCCGCAGGTGTTCGGTGAGGATTGGCCAATGGGCGGGCTCGCGCCAGAAGCAGGAGTAGTTGACCGCCACCCGGTCGCGCAACTCGACCAGGGCGGCGGCCTCCCCGGTCTCGGCCCGCCCCAGCAGGTCCCGCAAGGTGGCCAGGCCCCGGCACTCGATCTCCGTGCCCAGCCGCCGGCGTAGAAAGCTTAGCCGGGTACCGCCCTGGGGTAGCGCCGTGAGCGACTCGAGCAGCCGGGCCGCGCGCGTTACCAGGGCCTCGAGTTCATCTGGGTTGAGTTCGTGCTGATTCATCCATCCGTCCGCCGGGGGGCCTATGACCGCGTCTGGCTCCCCGGCACTCTGGGGCTCCAAGCCATTGCCGCGACCCGGGGGCGTTAGCGCGCGGGGCCGGGCGCGGGGGGATCAATAGTAGGGCTGGTACCAGTACCAATAATAGGGTCCCTGGAAAGATTGCGCTGGCAGGCCGGGCGACGGGGGCTGGGACTGGGGCTGGGCAAACCGGTACCAGTAGTAAGCCTGCCCGGGCAGGGAGTAGGTTTGCCCAGACAGGTTACCGGGCGGATTGCCAGGCAGGGGCTGGAGCGGCTGGTACCAGTAATAGTAGGTCGTGCCCGGCTGCAGGGCCGGGTTACCCCAGACCGGGGCGCTCCATTGCTCGAAACGGTAAAAGCCAGTGGCGGAGGCCGTCAGGGTGGTAAGCCCCAGCATGCCCATCAGGGTCAGGGTCAGGGTCTTGCAGTTCATTGCGAGCCTCGGGTGTCAGGGTTACACGGGGATCCTGAACTAACTATATACCCATCGCGCCAGGATGAGCGGGGCCTGGCATGGGCAGGAGGGCGAAGCGGGAGCAGAGGACGGAAGCTCCCCGGTAGCGGGGGTCGAAGGGCTGCGCGGGGCGGGAGGGACGAGATATATCGCCAGGGGAAACCGACGCGGTGATGTCGCGATGCCCTGCGCGACAGTCCCGTACCGAGCATCGACACTCAGGAGTGCTTCCGCTAAGATGCAGCCCGTCATTGGGGAGTAGCCGCTCTTCGCCCGGAAGAGGCTTGCGTCAACATACTTGGCCCTCAAGGCCATGGCGCAGGCAGTCCCTCGCTTGGCAAGACCTTTGACCACCACGCCTTCGCTTGGCCGGGGAGGTGTGATGGCCATGTGTCCTCAGCCCGGCCGGGATGCCCTGATGAACGCCTTCCCCGTCCTTACGCAACGCACCGTCGGTGCCCGTCCCTGGCCGCCTGGCGACTCTCGCTCAGCCAGATCCGGGTGGGCCGTTCATTCTCCCTTCCCCCCCGGCTCGGCATTCGTCGCAATTCCGCTGGCTTCGGTGGCCCTTTGGTCACGGGCTGAGGAGCGCCAGCATGCACACTGAAAATCTTGCCGCCTGGAGGCACGATCACGTCTTCGATCAGAGCAACGCCGCCGCTGAACGCGGTACCCGCCTGGTCATGTGGATCACCGCCGCCATGATGGTGATCGAGATCGCCGCCGGCTGGTGGTTCAACTCCATGGCCTTGCTGGCGGATGGCTGGCACATGAGTTCCCATGCCGTGGCCATCGGACTGTCCGCCATGGCCTACGCCAGCGCCCGCCAACTCGCCCGGGACAACCGTTTTGCCTTCGGGACCTGGAAGATCGAGATCCTGGGGGGCTTTGCCAGCGCCATCTTCCTCCTCGGCGTGGCCCTGATGATGGTGTTCGGCTCGGTGGAGCGAATCCTGGCGCCCCAACCGATCCAGTATCTGGAGGCCATCGTCGTGGCCTGTCTTGGGCTGGTCGTCAATATCGTCTGCGCCCTGATTCTTGGCCAGGCCCATCACCACGGCCACGGTCATGGCCACGGCGATGCCCAGGACCACGGACGTCATCACCTTCATGATTCGGGTCATGATCATCCCCATCCCCATCCCCATCCCCATCCCCATCCCCATCCTCATGTCCAGGACCTTGGTCATGATGCCGCCGCGGCCCATCCTCACAACCAGGCTCACGCCCCTGGCCAGGGCCACGGCCACCACGAGGACCTCAATCTCAAGTCGGCCTACCTGCATGTCATCGCCGACGCCGCCACCTCGGTGCTGGCCATCATCGCCCTCTTTGGCGGCTGGCTTTACGGCTGGATGTGGCTCGATCCGGCCATGGGTATCCTCGGCGCCCTTCTGGTGGGGCGCTGGGCCAAGGGTTTGCTGATCGAGACCGGCAAGGTACTGCTGGACCGGGAGATGGACCATCCGGTGGTGGCGGAGATTCGTGAGGCCATCGAGACCCCTGAGGACGAGGCCGAGACCCGCCTCACCGACCTGCATGTCTGGCGGGTGGGCAGGAACGCCTATGCCTGTGCCCTGACGGTGGTGACCCATGACCCCCGGCTCACCGCCACCCAGATCCGCCAGCGTCTGGCCATCCACGCGGAGATCGTCCACACGACCATCGAGGTCCATGTCTGCACGGAGGAGGACTCCCCTCCTCACCCAGCAGTGAGTTGAAGACGTGCTCTGAAACAGCGACGCTGCCTTTACCCGCTTCCCCTCCCGACGGCCACGCTAACTGTCATGAGGCGGCAAGCCACACCCCTGACTATGAAAGACTTTCCCGTGACTTTCACGCTAAACCCTGCATGCGACCTCGCCCTGGCCCGCCGCGGATGAGATCCGCCGCGGCGGTCGGGACCGATTCATACAGTCAGCTGAGATTTTTCAACTAGCCACCGCAACAGGCCCATCATGTCCATCCTTGAATTCCTCACCGCCATCCTCTCCACCTTCGGCCTGATCTTTCTGGCCGAGATCGGCGACAAAAGTCAGCTCGTCTGCATGACCCTCGCCGCGCGCCACCGTCACCCCCCCGTGCTGCTCGGGGCCGTGGCCGCCTTCCTGGTGCTCAATACCCTGGCCGTGGTCTTTGGCGCGGGCCTGGCACAATGGATTCCGGAGCAGGTCCTGGCCGGGGCGGTGGCCATCCTCTTCGGGGTCTTTGGCATCAAATCCCTGCTCACCAAGGAAGAGGCGGAGGACCCGGACGGGGAGGTGGTGGAAAAGCCAGGCCATGGCATCTTCGTCACCACCTTCATGATGCTGTTTCTGGCCGAGATGGGCGACAAGACCCAGTTGGCCGTGGCGGGCCTGGCGGTCACCTTGCCCCCCGCGGCGGTCTGGTTGGGTGCCACCCTGGCCTTGATCATTACCTCCGCCCTGGGCATCTGGCTGGGCGTCACCCTGCTGCGGCGCATCCCCATCCATCGTCTCCACCAGATCAGCGGGGTGTTTTTCCTCGTCCTGGCCGCCTTCGCTGCGGCCCAGGTCTTTGGTGGCCTGGGCTAGCAAGACCGGGAAACCCGGTTATATCGTCGTCGCACCCCACTTTTCGGCAGGGATGGGGAGGGTCGGGTGGCGTCTGGCGGGGTGTCGACCGCAATGATGCGGTCGTCAAGCTTAAGCACAAATGGCGGGTCAATGGCGGGGCGGGAGGCGGGTGGGGTCGGCGCCGCCGCCCGCTTCGTACCACATCAGGTGCTCCAGGAGATCGGTGGTGCGGGCCACCGAGGCGTGGAGGTTGCACAGAATGGTGGGGACCTGGCCCACTTCCAGGGTGTTGCGCACTTCCCGCGCGGCGAGCTGGGCATTGCCGAGGATGCCCGCCAGCAGCGCGTGGGAAAGCCGGTCCCCCTCCAGATCGGCGGGGACCATGAGCAACCGGGCCTCGGCACTGAGGCTGTCCTGGAATTGCCGGCGGGCCGCTTCCGCCGCCCGGAGATCGCTCAGATCGTTGCCGATCAGGACATAGCCGAGGTGAAGCTCGTGTGTCGAGACCACCGGATCGAGGCGGAGAAGATAGGGGCGTGCCTGCCCGGTAGGTAGGGGGAGATTGACCTCGCCCCGCCAGGGGTAATGAGCCTCCAGTGCGTCCAGGACCCCCGCCCTGGCCTCGGGTTGATCGCCAAGGAGCGGCAGGAGGTCCGCCAGGTGCGTCGGCCGCTGGTCCGGGGGCAGCAGGCCGGCGAAGGCCTGGTTCAGCAGGATGATGCGTTGCGTGGCATCAGCGACAACCAGGGGGTGCTCGGTGAAGGACAGCCGGGCGCTGCACTATCTGACCTGATGCTGGGTGATGAGCAGGCGGATGGAGCGGACTTCCTGCATGACATCGGCCACGGCGTTACCGATCTGGCGGGCGGTGGTCAGATCCTGGTGCGTCCAGGGATCGGCCGTCCCTTTGACCACCTCCTGCCAGCGGGCGAAGGAGAGGCGAGGGGAGATGTCCCGGGGGTCGGCGCCTCCCTTGGCCGCTTCATGGGGATTGCCGCCCCAGGTCAGGGTGCGGATGCGCTCCGGCCGGAACCAGAGCAGGTACTCCCCGGGGCTGAAGGAAAGGGGTACCGCCAGCATGCCGGCCGCCATCGGCAGCAAGCCCGTAAAGCGGGGATTTTGCCGGGCCAGGGTATGGGTGGCCGTGAGCGTGGTGCTGGCTTGATGATCTAGCCAGGCCCCGATTGCGCGCAGTTCCGGTAGCCGGGGAACCTCCCCGGCGGTGAGCACCCCCTCTTGGCGTAACAGGGCCAGTCCGCTGGCCCGCAGGGCCTTCAGCAACTCCTCGGGATGGTCGAAGAGCGCTCGCTCCCAGGCCCCCTGGGTGGCGACGGCGGTGATCATCCGTTCACCCAGGTGGCGCACGGCCAGTTCCGCCTGGGACTGGCAGAAGCCCTCGATGGCGGTGATGCGGGTCGCGATGGCCTCGGCGAGGAGGTCGCAGACGACGCGGATCGGGTACTGCACCAGGTGGGGACCGCCGTGGTGGCAGAGTACCAGCCCCCACAGCCGGCCATTGACCATCAGGGATGTGCTCAGGCTGGCGCGCACGCCCATGTTGCGCAGGTATTGGATATGAATGGGGGACATGGCGCGCAGGCAGCACAGGGACATGTCCAGGGGCGCCTGCTGGAAGGGCGCCAGGGGCGGCTCCAGGGGCACGGGGCGGTCGTCCACGTCCCTCAGGAGGCGCAGGCGATTGCGCTCGTACAGGCGCCGCGCGATCTGGGGGATATCCGAGGCCGGGTAGCGGTTGCCGAGGTAAGGTTCTTGCTCCGGTCGGCGCGCCTCGGCGATGACGGTCCCATGGCCCTCCTCATCGAACTGGTAAACCATGACCCGGTCATACCCGGTCAGGTCCTTGAAGAGCCGCGCCGCCGTATCCGCCAGGGCCGGGAGGGAGAAGGCCCCGGCGATCGCCTTGAGGGCGTCCTGGACGAAGGCCCGCAAGTCGGCGGAGGGGGCGGCCACCTCCAGTTCGACGATCAGCCCACCGCCGGGGGGGCGATGGAGGGAGCCATCGAGGGCCAGGTCCAGGCTGGCGACCTCGCAGCGCACGGCGACGGGGAGGGTGTCGAGGGGCTCCGTCAGACGTGAGCGGACGCGGCTGGCTAGATTGCCTCCCAGGGCCGACAGGGGCAGGCCCAGGATGGGTCCCCACAGCCGGAGGAAGGCCGCGGCGTTGGCGCTGGCCTGGACGATGACCAGTTCCGGTTCCGTCACCACCAGCAGGGCGCCATGGGGCTGAATGGAACCGGCCAGGTGGATCTGTTCCCGCTCGCAATTGGACAGGTTCGCCTCGCCGAAGCGGGTGGGTTCCGCGGGATGGAGCTGCTCGCAGCAGGGCGGAGTCATCATGGCTGGGCTGCGGCCCGCTCTTCGCCATCCAGGCCATAGCGGCCGAATTTGACGTAGAGGCTCTGGCGACTGATGCCCAGGAGTTCGGCGGCGACCGTCCGGTTCCCCGCGGCGAGGTCCAGGGCGGCCTCGATGTAGTGGCGTTCGATGACCTCTGTCGCCTCGTCGACCAGGCGCCGCAGGCTGGTCCTGCCTACCTGCTTGGTCAGGATATCCAGCCATTGGCCCGAGGCACTGGCCCGGTTCTCCGTCGACAGACGCCGATCGATGTTGCGGGTGCAGACGCCAATATGACTGGGATTGGTCGGCGCGTTGCCAACGGCGGAGATCTCCACCTCGATCTCGGAGCCCAGTTCGCCGTACAGCTTGGTCGAGAACAGCCGCACGGCGCCGAGGCGCCGCACGTTGGCCAGGAGCACCGTGAGGTCGGCGCCCGGGCGTCCGAGCCAGCGCCCCAGGGGTTTGCCGAGGATCGCGGTCTCGGAGCCCATCTGCACCAGGTCGAGAAAGGCGCGATTGGCCCGGAGGATGGCCCCCTGCTGGTCAATGACGGTAAAGGCATCGGGGCTGCGCTCGACCAGGTGTTCGAGCGGTGACTGGCCCCGGGTCGGGTGGGCGGGCACCGGCCCCTCCGCCGGGGCGAATTGAACCAGGAACACCTGGCGGGCCTGGGCCACCATGAGGGAGGCCCGGGCGAACCAGGCGTGTCGCGCCGCGCCGATCCGCACCAGGGTACCCGGGGCGCCGCCCCGTTCCCGCACCTCATGCAGCATGCCCAGAAAGGTATCCAGGTCCTCCGGGCGGAGGCTGTCCAACAGACGGCGGGCGGGGTTGGCCTTGGGGGAGCCGCTACTGAGGCCAAAGACTTGCATCGCCATGGGGTTGGCCTCCAGGACGCCGAAATCCCGGGCATCCAGCAGCAGCACGGCCTCGCTGGAGGCATTGACCAGGTGACGGTAGCGGGTCTCGACCTCGCGCAGCTTCAGATAATCCTGGGCCATCGCCTGTTGCGTCACGATCAGGCGGTTCTGGATCTCGGTGGCCGCCTGCAGGCTCTTGCCCACCGCGACCAGGTCCTGACCACCCTCCCGGCGGAAGGTGGTGTACTCGACGGAGACCTCGCGGCCGCTGGGCAGCCGCTGGACCAGGGGGCGAAAGGGGGAAAGCCCCCGGACCCGGACCTCGCCAAGGATGCGCCGCAGCAGAACCCCATCCCGTTCCGGCACGGTCGCCGCCCAGGGCAGGCCGATCCAGGCCGTCGCCGCTTCTGCGGCGAAGACGCCCGCCAGGGTGGCCTCCCGGATGACGCCATCCGGGTCCAGGGAGAGCAGGATGTCAGGGGCCGTAAGCGGAGGTTCGATCATGAGCGTCACGCCCTGGTGACAGGCCGGTTCTACAAGTGGTGACCTATGTTACCTAAATCCCGTTGGCGGGCACCGACTTTATCCCCAGCGCCATGCGGTTTTCCGGCGTGCCGTTTCAGTCCGTAAGGGTGGGCGCCTTGGGCCGGAGGCGCGGGGTTTAGTCCGGGTGGGTGGGCGCCCTGCGCCCGGGGGGCGATGCGGGGTTCATCGCTTCCAGGGCCTCCAGGGCCTCACGGAAGCGCAGACGCCGGATCCTGGCGGCGACCGGGGCATAGGCGGCGGCCAGGGGGGTCTCCGCCAGCAGGGCCTCCAGGGCGTCACTGGTGCGCTTGGCGTCATAGCGATTGCTGGCCAGTTGTTGGGCCAGATCCGCCAGCAGCCGCTCCAGCCGGGGATCGGCCCTGACCCCCGCGGCTGGGGCCCGGGTTCCTGAACCAGCGGGGGTCCCGGTGGCGCTCGCGGCGCCGGCCGGTGGGACCAGGGGGGCGGCGGTTCCTCCCGGTGGCCAGGGGTTGAGGGCGCCCAGCAGGTCCGCCAGGGACCGTTCAAAGGCCTGGCGTGGAGCGGCAAGATCCTGGTCCGCGTGGGGCTCGGGGCCTTTGAGGGCCCGTTCAAACCGCTGGCAGGCGTCCATCAGTTGCATGGCGCAGATGCTGCCTGAGGAACCCTTGAGTTGGTGCAGGGCCCTGGCGGCCGCGGGGTGATCGCCCTGGTCCAGGCAGGCGGCGATGGTATCGGCCTGACCCCTGGCCCCGCTGGCGAATTGGCCGAGGACGGCGAGGAAGAATTCCGGATCGTCCTCGAACTGGCGCCGGGCCCGTTCCCGGTCGATGCCGGGGATGTCGGGAAAGTCGCCACGGGGTTCTCCGGGCGGCGGCCCCGGTTCTCCGGCTGAGGCCCCGGGGGGGGCGGCGTGGTCCGCGGAGGGCTCGGCGGGGGCGACCCACCGCGCCAGGACCGCCGCGAGTTGGTCCATGTCCACCGGTTTGGGGACGAAATCGCTGACCCCGGCATCGAACATCTGGCGCTGCTCCTCTCGCAGCACCCCGGCGCTGAAGGCGATGACCGGCAGCTTGGTCAGGCCGAGTTGTTCCCGGATGCGGCGGGTGGCCGCGAAGCCGTCCAGTACCGGCATCTGCATGTCCATGAGCACGGCGTCGAAGCCCCGGGGATCCCGTTCGAGCCGGTGCAGGGCCTGCTGACCATCGCTGACCAGGGCCGGAATGGCGCCCTCCCGCTGCAGAAAGCGGTCGATGACATCCAGATTGATCTGGCTGTCGTCGGCGACCAGGATGCGCGCCCCGGCCAGCCGCGGGCCTGGTCGGGTCAGGGCGCGGACGGCCGGCGCCGCGGCGCGCGCCGGGAAACCCCGGCCCAACTCCAGTTCGAACCAGAAGTTACTGCCGGCCTCCGGGCGGCTCTCGACGCCGATGCGGCCGCCCATCAGTTCCACCAGCCGCTTGCAGATGGAGAGACCCAGGCCAGTGCCGCCAAACCGCCGGGTGGTGCTGCCGTCGGCCTGGGTGAAGGGCGCGAAAAGCTTGGCCTGGGTCTCGGCATCCAGGCCGATACCCGTGTCGCGGACCTCAAAGCGCAACCGCAACCGATCCGCCCGCTCCTCCAGGAGGCGGACGTTCAGCCGGACCTCGCCGTGACTGGTGAACTTGATGGCGTTGCCCGCCAGGTTCACCAGGACCTGTTCGATGCGCAGACTGTCGCCCACCAGGGCCGAGTCCAGGACGGGGGCCTGGACCCGCCAGTCGAGGCGCTTGTCCAGGGCCAGGGGGGCCATGAGGGTGCCGACCTGCTGGAGGAGATTGTCGAGGACGAAGGGCTGCTGATCGATGCGCAGGGCCCCGGCCTCGATGCGGGAGAGATCGAGGATGTCGTTGAGGATGCCCAGCAGGCTGCGGCCCGCGGCACGGATCCGTTCCAGCATGTCGCGCTGGCGATCGCTCCAGGCCTCGCCCTCCAGCAACTGGGCCATGCCGAGGACGGCGTTGAGGGGGGTGCGGATCTCATGGCTCATGTTGGCCAGGAAGGCGGTCTTGGCGCGATCGGCGGCCTCGGCCCGCTCCCGGGCCTGGCGTTGCTCGGTGACGTCGACCTGGATGCCGATCAGGCGCCGCGGCGTGCCGTCGTCGTCCCGCAGGGCCTTGGCCAGGGCCAGGACCCAGACGTAGTGACCGTCCTTGTGCCGCAGGCGATGGATGTTCTCGTAGACCTCCGTGGCGCCGCTGAGGTGGGCCGCCACCAGGTCCTTGGAGCGGGCCAGGTCGTCGGGGTGGACGCGGGACTCCCATTCCCGGCCCTCGGCGCTCAGGTCGTCGGGGCCATAGCCAAGGATGGCCTTCCAGCGTTCGGAGGTGAAGAGGTGGTTGGTGGCGATCTCCCAGTCCCAGAGGCCGGCGTGGCTGCCGTCCAGGGCCAGTTGCAGGCGCTGTTGCTCCAGGCGCAGCTGGGCCATCTGGTCCTCGATGATGCCCTGGTCGGCGCGATTCTGCAGGAGGGCCCCGATCTGCTGGGCGAAGACGGTGAAGGACTGGAGATGCTCGCTGGCGAGCCCCGGATAAAAGTCGCCATTGGTCTCGCTGACACCGGCGATGAGCAGGGCGAAGCGGGTCCCGCCGGGCCCGATGCAGGGGCTGATGGCCAGTTGCTTGAGGCCCCCGAGGGCATGGGCCCCCAATTCCTCCCCGGTGAGCAGGCTGGTGCCGGCGCGCCGAAAGCGCTCGGAGGCTACCAGGGCGCGTAACTGACCACAGTCCAGACCGATGGTCTCGATGCCGATGGCGGCGCAGGGCGCCTCCTCGGGCCGGCCCATGGGGCTGGTCGGCCAGAGCAGGGCGAACGCCACCTCGAAGAGTTCCAGGGCCGTCTCGGCGGTGACCTCCGCGAAGCGGGCGGGGTCGCGGATGGCGATGGCCCGACTGTTGTAGGCCTGAATACCGGCGAAACGTTCCAGTTCCCGGTCGAGCCGGTCACGAGTGGCGATCAGTTGCTGCTGGACCCCCGAGAGCCGGGCCAGATGCGCCTGCAATTTGGCGATTTCGGCCTTCAGGGCCTCAGTTTCGGCGGCGGGGCTCATGGGGGGATGGGTCAGGGAAGGGCGGCGGGGTGGAGGGAAGTGCTGGAGTAGGTCGGAGGCAAGCGCTGGATAAGCTGGGTAAGCACTGGAGCGGGTTGCTGAAGTCCGCGTGATGAGCGAGATTGTAACGGGATTTATACTGCGCCGTACCCAACCGCGAAGCCGCCAACCCTGGAGACCCGATGCCATGCACCTCACCCCGGTTCATGTATGACCCTGATTCCGCCCTTTGCCATCGGCCGGCTGCCGCGGATCGAATTCGGCGCCGGTCGTCTCGCCACCCTGCCCGCGCTGGCCGGCCGCTATGGCCGGCGTATGCTGCTCCTCACCGGTGGGCAGTCCTTCATCACCTCCCCCCACTGGGCCCGGCTGGATGCCGCGCTGGGGGCGGCCGGTTTCACCTACGCACTGCTGCGCATCACCGGGGAACCCTCGCCGGAGGAGATCGATGCCATCGTCCGGGAGCAGCGACAGGGACGCTGGGACCTGGTCATCGGCATCGGCGGTGGCAGCGTGCTGGATGGGGCCAAGGCCGTCGCCGGCCTGCTCAAGCCCGGTAATTCGGTCATGGACCACCTGGAAGGGGTGGGCCCCGAGTTGCCCTACCGCGGACCGGCCACGCCCTTTATCGCCGTCCCCACCACGGCGGGTACGGGTTCGGAGGCGACCAGAAACGCCGTCCTCACCCGTCAGGGGGCGGACGGCTTCAAGAAGTCCTTCCGCGATGAGGCCCTGATGGCCGAGGTCGCCCTGGTCGATCCCGACCTGCTGGCCACCTGTCCCCCGGACCTGATCGCCGCCAACGGCATGGATGCCCTGACCCAGTTGCTGGAGTCCTACCTTTCGGTCCGCGCCAACCCCCTGACGGACGCCCTGGCCCTGGCGGGCCTGGCCGCGGTCCGGGACGGTCTGCTGGCCTGGTACCAGGGGGGCGCCGAGGCCGTCGCCGGCCGGGAACGCATGGCCCTGGCCGCCCTGCTCTCCGGAATCTGCCTGGCTCAGACCGGCCTGGGCTCGGTCCATGGCCTGGCCCAGCCCCTCGGCTCCCTGTTCCCTATTCCCCATGGCGTGGTCTGTGGCACCCTGGTCGCCGCCGCCACCCGGGTCAATATCGCGGCCCTACGGGAGCGGGAGCCAGCCGGTCCGGCCCTGGCCAAGTACGCCACCGTCGGGCGCCTGCTGGCGGGCCAGCGATCAGCCCATGCCGCCGGTTGGGGCGACGTGGCTGCTGGAGTTACCGCCGACGTTTCTGTCGGCGAGGCTTTAGATGTTGCTGCCGTCGTGGCCAACCAGGTGGCCTCCTTTGGGGAGGGCGATGCGGCTGGCGCTAGGGTTGCCGTCAAAGCGGACGCCTTGGAGGTCCTGCTGGCGACCTTGGAGGACTGGACCAGGCTGATGCGGCTACCCACCCTCGATCGCCTGGATGTCACCGCGGCGGATTTTCCCCGCATCGTCGCCGCGTCCCGCAATTCCAGCATGAAGACCAACCCGCTGGTGCTCACCGATGCCGAGATCGAACATCTCCTGACCCTTCGCCTGCCCGAGGAGCGGACGGTCCCGAGCGGGGGCGAACCGACCCCGGGGCCGGCATGAGGGGGCTGGTGCAACGGGATGCCGGGGCCGGCAAGAGGGGGTGGTGCGTCCGGATGCCGGGAGAGATCGCCCGATGAGACCGACGGGACCCTGGCTGGTCATGGCCCTCCTGGCAGCGCTGCTGGCCGGCGGCTGCGGCTCGGCGAGCAAGAAGGAGGTCGGCATGGCCTCCTGGTACGGGCCACGGCACCATGGCAAGCAGACCGCCAGCGGCCAACCTTTCAATCAGTACGCCCTCACCGCCGCCCACCCCAAGCTGCCCTTCGGCACCCGGGTCCGGGTCACCAACCTGAACAATGGCAAGGAGGTCATCGTGCGCATCAACGATCGCGGGCCCTACAAGGGCGGGCGGATCATCGACCTGTCCCGCGCCGCGGCGCGGCAACTGGAGATGGAGGTCGAGGGGGTCGGTCGGGTGCGGATCGAGGTCCTGTCGGACTGATCCCATGCCATCCCGTGATGCCCGATACAGGGCACCGCAAGGGGGGCGGAATAGTCCTGTTCCTCCAGCCTAATTTACGATGGATTAAACGATGAGTCCCCTCAGCCTGGCCTCAGCCTGGATGTGGGGCGGCAGCGTGTAGGCGTTCACCCGGATGGTCGGATGGGCTAAGATCCAGGCCCGCTCCCCTCGCTGCTAGGAATTCATCGGGGGCCAGGATCGGCAGGATCCCGGCCGGGAAATCGCCGACGTTGCGCGTCAGCAGGTAGTCGGCGCGCGCGTGAAGTGCGCTGTAGAACTGGATGGCGTCCTCAAAGTCCGGGATATCCGAGTCGATCGCCTGGTTCAGGATGCGCTGGTCCAGAGCGACGCTGGCAAAGACATCGCGCAGCAGGACCAGTGCCCGGCGCGCGGTGGCCGTGTCGCGCGCCTTGCGGACGATGTAGAAGACATTGTTGAAGCTGATGGCCGAGACTAGCGCCTCGTAGGCGCCGGTCTCGGCCAGGGTCCAAACGCGGGCGGCCGCCGCGTAGAAGGGCTCGCGCCTTGCCAGGACGTCGAGTAGCAGGTTGGTGTCGACGAAGATTCTCATCCGGCGTTGCCGTAGCGCTCCCGGAGGGCATCCCCCAGGAGATCGGCGTCGGCGCTGCCAGGGCTCAACTCCACCAGCCCGGTCGCGGCCCGCGTGAGGGGACCGATGAAGTCCGCGCCGCGGGAATGATCCAGTGCATCGAGTCCGTGGACGAGCCCGGCGAGCATGGCCGAGACACTGGTATTGCGGGCACGTGCCGCCTGCTTGGCGCGCTCGATGACCGACGCGTCCATGCTGAGGGTGAGCTTGGTGTTCATGGCGAACCCTGGGATACGCAATAATTTATAGAAAAGCTACGTATTGCAGACCAGATCGTCAAGCGGGCCGGCGACTTCGGCGCTCTCCATCGCGTTCAGAAGCCGTCGTGATGGTGCAGGCCGCGGTTCTCGGCAACGTCGGGCAGCCGGTGGCGGCGGCGAGGCTCAGAGCAACTGTTCAATCGCCTTGATCACCTTGTCGCTATCCGGCGCGGTGATACTGGCGAAGTAGTCGACATAGTTGCCGTTCCGGTCGATCAGGTACTTGTAGAAATTCCACTTGGGATAGGGGGCGCCGGCGGCGGCGAGGCGCTCGAAGAGGGGCGTGGCGCTACCCTTCTTGACGCTGACCTTCTCGAACATGGGGAACTCCACCGCATAGGTCAGGCGGCAGAATTTCTGGATCTCCTCCTCGTTACCTGGCTCCTGGTTCATGAAGTCGTTAGAGGGGAAACCCAGGACCACCAGGCCCTGGTCCTGGTACTTGCGGTAGAGGGCCTCCAGACCTTCGTACTGACCGGTGAAGCCGCACTTGCTGGCGGTGTTGACCACCAGGATCACCTTGCCCCGGTAGGCCTCGCACAGATTGACGACCTCGTCGCTGGCGAGCCGGCGCAGGCTGAGGTCGAGGAGCGGCGGGCAGGCGCCGGCCGGGGCCGGCGCCGTCGCCTGGGAGGCTGCGGGCTTTTGGGGGGTGGCGGGGGTTTCGGCGGCGATGCCGCTACTCATGGCGGCCAGGCCAAGGGCGAAGAGGGTGTGTTTCATCCGGCTGACTCCTGGATTGGCGGGTGGGACATGGCAAAGCCATGACCAGGGCCTGGGTGGTGGGGGTCCCGTCAATTTGGGATCAACGTGGACCCACTCGGTTCACCGGGCCACCGCGGTTCATCGGCCCCTGAACGCCGACCCCGGGTGCGACGCCCACGCCGGGGGCACCCACGCCGACTCCGGGGGCGACGCCGACTCCGGGGGCGCCCACGCCGACTCCGGGGGCGACGCCCACCCCAGGCGCGCCCACGCCCACACCGGGCGCCACCCCCACGCCGGGGGCGCCGGCTCCCGGACCGGGCAGAACCCCTACCCCCGGGGCGCCCACGCCCACGCCGTGACGGACGCCAGGTCCGGGTGCGCCGACGCCGGGCCCCGGGTCAACCGCCAGGGCCGTAAGGGGGGTCAGAAGGGCGCCCAGGATCAGGTGCCGTGCCATTGTCTGCTTCATGAGTCGTTGCCTCTTGTCAGGGGGTGGGTTCAGGGACGGGTGTGGTTACCGCCATGCCGGGGTTGGATAAGCCGCCGGCGGTCGAATCAACGGGGGTTGGGTCCGAACCCTAAGCCAATTAACGGGTGGGCCCGACCTGTAATTCGGTCCGAGTCGGAGAATAAGGCTTGGCCGTCGCGGGGGCCAGTCTTCTTCAAGAGTGGTGTCTTCATGATCTGCCCAGTTCATGGGCTGACCTGGGCAGCGAAGCCGCCAGTCATCTTCTCCTTGATCTGGTCGCCTTCGCGGTAGATGAACAGAACCTCCAGGCCCTCCACCTCGGCCACCCGCGGTCCCTCCATTTCGCCCAGGCAGAGGAGGGCGGTGGACCAGGCGTCCGCCAGGGTCGGGTCCGGGTGCAGGATGGTGGTGGAGAGGAGCCGATGGGTGACGGGCATGCCGGTGCGGGGGTCGAGGATGTGGGAATAGGTCTGGCCATCGGCCTCGAAGTAGTTGCGGTAGGTCCCGGAGGTCATGACGGCGACCCCTTCCGTTTGGCGCAGTTCCAGGATGCGCTGGACCTCGCGGCTCATGGGGGTGGGCTTCTCCACCGCCACCCGCCAGGGGGCGCCGTTGGCCTTGTGGCCCTTGACCTTCATCTCGCCGCCGATCTCGGCCAGGTAGTTGTGGATGCCGTGGCCTTCCAGGATCCGGGCCATGCCGGCGATGGTGAAACCCTGGGCGATGGAGTCCAGGCTGAGTTTGACCAGGTTATCCCGCTTGCGTAGCCGGTTGCCGGCGGTGTCGATCTCCAGCTTGTCCATGCCGACATGGGCCAGGATCGCCTGGATCTCGGCCGCCGCCGGCACCCGCTGCTCATCCCGGGCGAAGCCCCAGAGCTCGGACAGGGGCTGCACGGTGGGGTCGTAACAGCCGCCGGTCCGGTCATGGATTTGCCGCGCCAGACGGGTGAGATGGATCAGGTCCGCCGAGACCGGCTGGTGCTCGGTGGTCTCCGCCTGGTTGAAGCGGCTCAGTTCCGAGTCCTCCCGCCAGGTGGAAAAATGGTCGTCGATCTGGCGGAACAGGGCCTCGACCTCCGCCTGAATCCGCGCCGGCTCGACCTGGACCCCATCCAGGACGATCTTTAGATGCCAGGTGGTGCCCTGTGTCTCGCCACTTAGCGCCGTTTCGACGGGTTGCTGGCAGCCGGTCGGCAGGACCCCGCTCAGAGTCAGGAAGAGAAGAAGGAGCAGGTAGCGGATGGTTGGGCGGCTGTGGAAGGGTTGCATGGCGGGGACGACGGGCATGGCTAGTGAATCTAGGGGTTATTCCAGGAGAGGTAATGGCGGGAAGAGGATGCCGAGGAGGCCCACGAGTCGGTATGGTGACTGGAAAGTCCTGGCGGCGGGGGAACCCGCAGGGTACGGGGAGGGTCTGCATTCTATACCCATCGCCATCCTATCCCCGCCGCGCCGTTCACCGACCCTCTGGGTGAGGCCGGAGTTAAAGACGAGTCAGGTATAATTGCCGGCCACGCCGCTACCCGGTTATCCGCCCCCGGCTCGTCATCCCCCTGATTACAGAGACCCCAGTGACATGGGGCGGTCGCCACGATGAAACCAAACCACCCAGACGATCAGCTCACAACGCTGGAGAACACCGCTGCGGACGGCGAGTCCTTTGTCTTCCTGGACCGCCAGGGCAAGCGCTGGCCTCGGTTCAAGCGTTACCTGCTGGTGTTGGGTGGGGTGGCGACCCTGGCCCTGGTGCTGTTCATCCAGACCCTGTTGGTCCCCTCCAGCCTCAGCCTGCCGCCAGCGGCGGAGGGGATCAAGACCCGGCTGATGGCCTACCCGGCGGGTGGCTTGGGCGCCGGGGCGGCAATCAAACCGGTGTGGCTGGATTTCGCCAAGAACGGCCAGGGACGGGGTGCCATGGCCCACGCGCCCAATGCCCCCGCGACCATTCCCCCTGGTGCCGCCCAAGGCGGCGGCGCCCCCCTAAGCCAATCAGGTCCCATTGGACTCGCTGGCTCAACTGGCTCTACGAGTTCCCCTGGCTCCAAAGGCGCCACCGCGGGGACTGATGCTGCCATCGCCACCGCGGTCGGCGCTTCCGCCCCCGTCGCCGCTGCCACCCCCAAGGCTGACGCCCCACCCTCAACGGGCGGCGAGATCCGCCTGGGTTTCTACGAGAACTGGGACCCCGCCAGCCTGACCTCCCTCAAGGCCCACGCCGGGCACCTGACGCATCTGGCGCCCGACTGGCTTTATCTGGAGGGGGGTGAGGGGGACCTCCGCGTCACCGCCAGCGAGGAGGTGGTGGATCTGGCGCGGGAGGCGGGGTTGGCCCTGGTCCCCCTGCTGCGCAACCTGGATGCCAACGACACCTGGCAACCCGAGGTGATCGAGAATCTGCTCTCGGGTCCCCAGGCCCTGACCCGCCAGGAACGGCTGACCACCAACCTGGTGACGACCCTCAAGGATCTGGACGCCCGGGGCGTTCTCATTGACTGGCAGCAGATCGACCCCTTTTTCAAGGACACCCTGACCGCCTTTCTTGGCCGGCTGGCCACCAGCCTGCGCCTTGAGGGCCTGGAGCTGTGGCTCAGCGTCCCGGCACGCCGCCAGCTCGTCCTGCTGGACCTGGCGGGCCTGGCCCCGCTCGTGGACCGCTTCGTGGCCAATCTTTACGACGAGAACGCCGAACGGGACCCACCGGGACCGGTGGCCTCCCAGGCATTTATTGACGGCTGGCTCGACACCCTGGTCATGGGCTATGGCCGCCCCGAGCAGTGGATCGTCGGTCTCGGCGCCTATGGCTACGATTGGCGGGCGGGGGACACCGAGGCCAGCCTGATCAGTTTCGAGGATGCCATGGCCCGGGCGGGGCGCTCCGGGCAGCAGGGCCTGGCCTTCGACCCCAAGGCCCTCAATCCCGGGTTCAGTTACCGGGATCAGGCCGCGGTTCACCAGGTCTGGTTCCTGGACGCCGTCACCTTCCTCAATCAACTGACGGCGACTCGGACGCGCCAGGCGGGCGGGGTCGCCATCTTTCGGCTGGGGACGGAGGACCCCGACATCTGGCCCCTGCTCAGCCGTGATCCGGACCAGCCCCTGGGGCGGGAGGAACTGGCCCAGCTCGAGATCCTCAGCCCGGGCGAGGCCATGGCCCATGTCGGCCGGGGCAGCCTGCTGACCGTGGACGATCAGCGCGGCGAGGGGCGGCGGCGTGTCACCCTGGGTCAGGGCCCCGCGGGACAGCCCCAGGCCAGCGCCCGCTACGAGCGCTTCCCCGGTTATCTGACCCTGGTCCACGAGGGGGCCGGTCCACCGGATGCCGTCGCCATCACCTTCGACGATGGTCCGGACCCGGACTGGACCCCGGCCCTGCTCGACGTCCTCAAGGCCGAGGGGGCGCGGGCCACCTTCTTCCTCATCGGCGCCAACATGGAGCAGCACCCGGACCTGGTGCGCCGCATCGTCCAGGAGGGGCACATGATCGGCGTCCATACCTACACCCATCCCAACATCGCCGAGGTGTCGGAGGAGCGGGCGCGCCTGGAGCTCAACGCCACCCAGCGGCTGATCGAGTCCCTCACCGGCCAGTCCACCATCCTGTTCCGCCCGCCTTACAACGCCGATTATAACCCTTATACCCCCGAGGAACTGGTCCCCATCCGCATCGCCCAGCAACTGGGCTATCTGACGGTGACCATGGATATCGACCTCCAGGACTGGGAGCAGCCCGGGGTGGAGACCATGCTGGACCGGGTGCGCATTGGGCGTCATCACGGCGGCAGCGTGATCCTGCTCCACGACGCCGGCGGTGATCGTTCCCAGACCGTCGAGGTGCTGCCGGAGGTCATCCGTTACCTGCGCGCCCGGGGGGATAGCATTCTGCCCTTGCCGGAACTGCTGGGGATCCCCGCCGCCCAGCTCATGCCCGCGCTGCCCCCCCAGCAACAGCCCCTGCTGCGCCTGATCAGCGATACCGGCTTCGACGCCATCCACGCCATCGGTAATTTTCTCTGGGCCCTGCTGATCCTGGCCACCGTCCTGACCCTGGCCAAGACCCTGATCGTGATCGCCCTGGCCCTGCGCAGCCGGCGCGCCCAGCGTCAGGCCCTGGCTGCCAGCTCCTGGCCCCCCGACATTGAGCCGGCCGGCGACTGTCCGCCGGACCTGTGCCCGCCGGTATCGGTGCTGATCGCGGCCTACAACGAGGCCAAGGTCATCCGCCAGACCCTGAGGTCCGTCCTCGACACCCGCTACCCCGGCCCCCTGGAGGTGATCCTGGTCGATGACGGCTCCCAGGATGGCACCGGCGACATCGTCGCCGCCCTCGCCCGGGAGGATGGCCGCATCCGCCTGCTGCGGCAGTCCAACCGCGGCAAGGCGCGGGCCTTGAGCCGCGGCCTGGAGGAGGTCCGCCACGGCATCGTCGTCAGCCTGGATGCCGACACCCAGTTCCAGCCCGACACCATTACCGAGCTGGTGCGGCCCTTCACCGATCCCCGGGTGGGGGCCGTCTCCGGCCGGGCGCGGGTGGGGAATCTGGAGAGCCTCTTCGGCCGCTTCCAGGCCCTGGAATACTCCTGCGGTTTCAACCTCGACCGCCGGGCCTACGATCAGTGGAACTGCATCACCGTGGTCCCCGGGGCGGTGAGCGCCTTCCGCCGGGAGGCGATCCGTGCCGCCGGTGGCATCAGCACCGACACCCTGGCGGAGGATACGGACCTGACCCTGAGCCTGCATCGTCACGGCTACCGCATCCGCTACGCCCCCCGGGCGGTGGCCTGGACGGAGGCCCCGGAGACGGCGCGCACCTTCGCCCGCCAGCGTTTTCGCTGGGCCTTCGGCACCCTCCAGTGCCTGTGGAAGCATCGCGATCTGCTCTTCAGCCGGCGCCATGGCGCCCTGGGTTGGTTCAGCCTGCCCAACGCCTGGTTCTTCAACTTCGTCCTGGTGGCCATCGGTCTGCTGGTGGACTTCGTCCTCCTGGTGGCCCTGATCCTCAACCCCACCAACGGCCTGCTCTATGCCTACTTTTTCACCTTCATCGCCGCCGACATGCTGCTGGCGGCGGTGGCCTACGGCATCGAGCGCGAGCCCCTGCGCCAGGTGTGGCTGATCTTGCCGATGCGCTTCATCTACCGCCCGGTATTTAATTACGCCGTCGCCAAGGCCATCCTCAAGGCCCTCAAGGGCGTCTGGGTGGGCTGGGGCAAGCTGGACCGTACCGCCTCCGTCGCCCCTGGGCTGCCGGCGGGGGGGAGAGGATGAGGCCGGCGCCCTTATTACCGCCTTGGGCATGGGCCCTGGTCCTGTGCCTGACGCTCGCCACGGCCTGCGGCCGGGTGGAGGAGGAGACGGGGGTCCGACGGGTGGCGGCGGAGCCCATCCCCGCCGGGCCCCTGGAACTGGTCTTCCCCGAGGGGGGGGCCTATACCGGCGCCTATGTCGACTTCGGCGAGGGCGAGGACGATGTCACCTACGATGCCATCGCCGACTTCGAGCGGATGACCGGCAAGCACCTCGCCCTGGTCGCCTTCGGCAGCTTCTGGGGGGAGCAGGCCTTTCCCGACAAGCAGGCGCGCATCATCGCCGCCTACGGGGCGGTGCCCCTGATCTTCTGGTCGCCCTGGGACCGGCCCTACATGGAAAACCGGGGGCTGGATCGCTTCAACGTCCCTTCTATCCTCGCCGGAACCTGGGACGACTATATCGACCGCTGGGCCGACGGCGCCAAGGCCTATGGCAAGCCGCTGCTCGTCACCTGGGGCCTGGAGGCCAACGGGAGCTGGTTTCCCTGGTCCGGCGTCTTCTACGGCGGGGGCGAGATCATCGGCGAGGAGAACGGCCAGCCCCTCTACGCCGGTCCCGAACGGGTGAAGCAGGCCAACCGCTACGTCATCGACCGGGTCCGCGCCCGGGGGGCCCACAACATCCTCTGGGGTTATCACGCCAACAACGCCTCCCTGCCCAAGGGCACCGACTGGAACAGCATCGCCGCCTACTACCCGGGGGATGCCTACGCCGACTGGTTGGGCCTGAGCGTCTACGGCAAGATCCAGCGCTTCGACGGCTGGCCCTCCTTCCACGATGTGATGGAGGACGCCTACCCTCAACTGCACCGCATCAATCCCGCCAAGCCCATGATCCTGGCGGAATGGGGCGTGGGGGAGTTCCCGCCCGACGACAAGGCGGACTTCATCCGCACCGCCTTCACCGCCCTCAAGGATCAGTACCGGCTGTTCCGCGCCGCCGTCTTCTGGCATGAACGCTGGGAGACCGAGGCGGGCACCTTCTCCAATCTGCGCGTCAACTCCTCTCCCGAGTCCCTGGCCGCCTACCGCGAGGGGGTGGCCGACCCCTGGTGGCTGGACAAGCCCCTGTTCAAGCCCAAGGGGGCGGCCGTTTCAGCCCCCAAGGCATCCCCCGCGGTTCCTTAGCAGGTTTTCAATGAAGTTACCGAAGCTCCCCCTGGGTCTCTTTGTCCTGTCCGTGCTGCTCATCACGCTGGTCTGGTGGACCCTGGGGCGCCCGGTACCCATGCCGGCCCTGTCCGGGGACAAGGTGGCGCTGCCCTGTCTGTCCTACGCCCCCTTCCGGGGCGATCAGAGCCCCCTGGTGGGCAACGTCCAGATCGAGCGGGCGCAGATCGCCGAGGACCTGGAACATCTGGCGACCCGGACCCCCTGCATCCGCACCTATGGCGTCAATCACGGTACCCATGTCGTCCCCGAACTGGCCAAGGCGGCGGGACTGAAGGTGATGCTGGGGATCTGGCTGGGGGCGGACCCCGCCAGCAATCGCGAGCAGATCGCGACCGCCACCGACCTGGCGCGGCGTTATCCCGAGGTCCTGTCCGCGGTGGTGGTCGGCAACGAGGTGCTGCTGCGGGGGGAGATGACCCCGCCGGCCCTGGGGGCCGCCCTCCGCGAGGTCAGGGCGGCGGTGCCGGCTGCGGTGCCGGTGACCTACGCCGATGTCCCGGAGTTCTGGCTGCGCCATCCGGAACTGGCGGAGGCCGTCGATTTCATCACCATCCATCTGCTGCCCTACTGGGAGGACTTCCCGACCCCGGTGGCGGCGGCGGTCGCCCATGCCGAGGCCAGCCGCCAGAAGATCCTGGCCGCCTTTCCGGGCAAGCGGGTCTTCGTCGGCGAGATCGGCTGGCCCAGCGCGGGGCGGATGCGCGCGGGCGCCCTGCCGTCGCGGGTCAATCAGGCGCGCTTCTTTCACGAGGTCATGGCCCTGGCGGAGCGGGAACAGTTCGGCGTCAACCTGATCGAGGCCTTCGACCAGCCCTGGAAACGCCAGCGGGAGGGCACCGTCGGCGGTTATTGGGGGCTCTTTGACGCAACGGCGCGGGAGGCGAAATTCGCCTGGGGCCGGCCCGTCTCCAATCACCCCTTCTGGGCCTGGCAGGCGGGGCTTGGCGTCCTGCTGGCGAGCCTGACCTTCCTGGCCGCGGCCTGGTCGGCCCGACGCTCAGGCGGAGCCAAGTGTTCGCTCTGGCTGGGAGTCGCGGTTATCGCCCTGGTCTCGGGCAGCACCATCGGTTGGGCGGTGGAGGCGATGTGGGTGGAGAGCCTGGGCCTGGCGGGCTGGCTGCGCTCGGCGGGTTGGGTGGCGGTGGCGGCCCTGGCGCCGGTCGCGGGGGCGGCCCTGCTCCTGGCCGGCCAGGGGGTGCCGCCCCTCTACCGGGTGCTGGGTCCCACGACCGCCTGGCCCCGGGACCGGCGCGCCCTGGCGACGGGTCTGATCCTGGCCGGCCTGTTGGTGCTGGCGATCCAGACCGCGCTGATGTTGGTCTTCGATCCGCGCTACGTCGATTTCCCCTTCGCCGGGCTGATCGGGGCGCTGATGCCCTTCGTGGTGCTAGCCCTTGTGCCAATCAAAGAGATGATTGCCGGCGGCCTGACCTCTCCACCGGAGCCGACAGCCGGCGATGAGATGACGTCCACAGGCAGCACGGCGGGGGGCGGTGGATCGGGGCTAATCAGGCCGCCAGCGGAGAAGACCGCCGCCGTCATCCTCGCCCTGGCGGCGGTCTACATCCTCCTCGCCGAGGGGTTCGCCAACTGGCAGGCCCTGAGCTATAGCGTGGCCTTGTGCGTCCTCGCCCTTACCTTGATCCGGGGGCGGGCCGAGCCAGACTGATGACCAGCAGGCCCGCCGCCAGGCCGGCCAAGGCGCCGTTCTGCATCACCAGGCCAAAGCCGGCGGCGGCCAGGGCGAGGGCAAAGAGCAGGAGCGAGGGCCAGAGCAGGTGCAGCAGGGCGGCGCCCAGGGCTACCGCGCCGAAGACGCCCTCGTTGAACAGCCGCATGCCCAGACGCAGGCTGGCGCACAGCCAGGTATCCAGCCCCGCCTGACAGGCGAGAAAGACCGGGGTGTTCTCGATGACCCGGTAGCGCAGGAAGCAGGCATAGAAGACCGAACCCATGCCGATGGCGATGAGCCAGTTCATCTGCCGGGCCGTGGGCAGAAAACAGGGTTTCATGGCAATACCTCAATCAAGCTGAAGAGCCGATCCGGAATAGCCTAAATCGATAAAGGTCAGGCGGTCAGGCCGCATCCTCCTCCACCCACTTGCGCAGTTCCACCGGCTTCTTGGCCTTGGCGCGCAGGCGCATGTTGATCATCTCCACGCCCAGGGAGAAGGCCATGGCGAAATAGATGTAGCCCTTGGGGATGTGCAGGTCGAGACCCTCACCCACCAGGGCGAAGCCGATAAGGACCAGGAAACTCAGGGCCAGCATCTTGATGGTGGGGTGGAGGTCAACGAAGTCGCCGATGGGCTTGGCGGCGAACATCATCACCCCCACGGCGATGACGATGGCCAGCACCATGACCGGAATCTGATTGGCCATGCCCACGGCGGTGATGACCGAGTCCAGGGAGAAGACGATGTCGATGAGTGCGATCTGCACTACGATGGACAGGAAACTGGCGCCGGCCTTGGCGATCCCGCCCTGTTCCTCTTCCTCTGGTCCCTCCAGGGCCTCATGGATTTCCATGGTGCTCTTGAAGAGCAGGAAGAGGCCGCCGAGGATCAGGATCACGTCGCGACCGGAAATCTCCTCGCCCAGGACCGTGAACCAGGGCTCCACCAGTCTCATCATCCAGGCCAGGGACAGGAGCAGGAGGATGCGGGTGCCCATGGCCAGGCCCAGGCCGATGACCCGCCCCCGCTGGCGCTGGTGCTCCGGCAAGCGCCCCACCAGGATGGTGAGGAAGATGATGTTGTCGATGCCCAGGACGATCTCCAGGGCGGTAAGGGTCACCAGGGCCAGCCAGGCCTCCGGTAGGAAGATCCAGTCAAACATGCCGATCTCTTACTTATGTTGCCAAAGAGGAAGGGACTCATGTCTGGCTACCATGGCCAGACTTGCCCCTGGCCATGCAGGCCGGTGAGGCAGCCATTATGCCTTAAGGGGTACTCCCAAACCCAAACCCAAACCCAAACCCAAACCCGATCCCGTACCCTTACCGTAACCGTACGCCTGTCCGTTCCAGACGCCCGACCCTGAGTAACGCCCCTATGAACCATCAACTGGCCTGGGATATCGACCTGTTCCGCGGCGCCCGCGATGCCTCGGAGGCTTGATAAACCCGCCCCCAACCTCACCCGGTTGCGCCTGGTCCTGTTCCGGATCCTGTGGCTGACCGGCCTCGTGGTGGCGGGGATGATGGCCGCCCCCGCCGGCGCGGCGGGGCCCGCGCTGCGGGATCTGGCGGTTCTGGTGGACCCGGCGGGGGAGGAGACACTCGCCAGCGTCCTCGCGGCCGCGCCGGAACGCTTCACGCCCTTGCCCAGCGGCAACCTGGTCGCCGGCTACACCCGCCGGGTGCACTGGTTGCGCTTCACCCTGGACGCGCCCGCCGGCGAATGGATCCTGGACATCCTGCCACCCTTTCTCGATGACCTGCGCCTGTATGAGCCCGACCCCGGGCGGCCTGGGGTCTTCCGCGAGCGCCGGGCGGGCCTTGGCCTGCCCATCACGGAAGGGCAAATCCCCTACCGCGGTATCGCCTTTCGGCTGGCGCAGCCCGACGACCAGCCGCGCACCTATTATCTGCGCCTGGCCACCACGGGTAGTTCCATCCTGGTGCCGCGCCTCTGGGCCCCCGTCGCCTTCCATGCCCATGACACCCTGGAGGCGAGCCTGCTCCTCGCCGGTCTGGCGGTGTTGCTGACCGTCATGCTGCTGGCCCTGAATCACTGGTTCTGGCTGCGCGATCCCCTTTCCCCCTGGTTTCTGGCGTATGTCGGCTGCATGTTTCTGAACCTGCTCGGCAGCTTCGGGTTCGTGGCGCAGTATCTGTTACCGAACGCCCCCCTGATCAACCGCCACTGGCTCGGGGTCTTCGCCCTCGGGGCCATCGCCTTTGGCAACGGTTTCTATCGGCTGCTCTTCAACATCGACCGCCGCCACCGGTTGCTCTACCGGCTCTACTGGGCGGGCATCGTCGTGCCACTGCTGGGCATTCCCCTGGTGTTGCTGGGTTACCGCACCGAGGTGATATCGCCGATGCTCAACGCCGTCATCCTGATGAATGGCGTCGGCCTCTATCTCAGCCTGCGCCTCTGGCGGCGCCGGGAACCGGGCAGCGGCTTCATGTTCAGCGCCAATCTGATCAGCATGCTGGGCATCCTGGTGACGATCCTGCATCTGCTGGGCTATATCCACGCGGGCCTGCCACCCCTCTACAGCCTGCACGTCGCCAGCCTGGGGACGGTGCTGGCGCTCTATCTGGCGATCGGGGCCCGCTTCCGGGGGCTACGCGAAGAGCGCCAACGGGCCCAGGATCGGGCGCGGCGAGCCCAGGCCGAGGCGGAACGGGAACGCGCCGCCCGTGAGGAGCAGCGCGGGCTCTTCGCCATGATCAGCCACGAGATCAAGACCCCCCTGACCATGATCGATGGCGCCGTCCAGTCCCTCCAGGCCCTGGTGCCACCCGCGCCCGAGGTCGACCGGCGCCACGAGCGCATCCGCCGGGCCGTGAGCCGGATCAACGCCCTGGTGGAAAAGACCCTGGAATACGACCGCATCGGCCACGAGACCCAGACCCTGGAACATCGGATATCCCTCGATCTGGGGCGTCTGACCCACAGCGTGATTGCCGGTTACGGCCTGCCCGTCACCCGCCTGGCCCTGACGGTGGATGGCCCCGTCCCGATCATCGGCAACCCCAACCTGATCGAGGTCCTGCTGGCCAATCTGGTGGACAACGCCCTGAAATACTCCCCCGAGGACACCCAGGTGACCGTCACCCTGGGTATCACACGACAGGCAGCCTTCCTGGAGGTCCGGGACCGGGGTCCCGGCATTCCGCCGCCCTTGCGCCCCATCCTCTTCGACCGCTATGTGCGCGGGCAAAATGTCGGTGATATACCCGGCGCCGGCCTGGGTCTCTACCTGGTGCGGCGCATCGCCCGCTGGCATGACGGCGAGGTTGAGTGTCTGGAGCGTGAGGCCGGGGGTGCCTGTCTGCGAGTGACCCTGCCGCTCAGCTCACGGAAGGAAATGGCCTGAGGGAGTTCTGAGAGCCTGTCCGGGATTCACTTCACTGTCTTGAACAGACGTTTCAATTCACCTTTGCCATAGAGCACCCCTTCATAATCGGCCTGCCAGCGGCCAACTGGGACTGCGAGAGCCGCGCTGACCAACCCCCCAGCGGGTGGCGCGTCCACCGGCGTTCAGGCGCGAATCACGCTAATGGCGCGTCCGCCGGGGCTGACCTGTTCGCTGGTCGTGGTCCGTTCGGCGATGGGCGGCTGATGGGCACGCCGGTCGAAGATCACCAGCCAGCCGCTTTCCAGCCCCAACCCGGCCAGATAGGCATCGAGCTGGCCCAACCCCTGGGCGAGCGGATCGGGCGCGCCGTCGCGCCAGACCTAGAGTTCCATCCCCAGCGTTACCGCCCCGTAACGTAGACAGAGATCCATCCGCCCCATACCGATGGCGTATTCGCGCTCCAGGGTGCCGCCGCCGTTGATCATCCGGTGCAGAAAGGCCATCAGCATCAGATGCGGGGCGATCTCGTGATAGGGCGCGCTCTTGAGCAGCGGTTCTCCATGCAGCCGCCAGAAGTCCAAAAAGGCCGCCAGCAGGGCCTCCGGGTTCAGCGAGCCATCCGGATTCAGCCAGGTGGGGCTGATCCGTGGCAACGAATCTTGCGGCCCGCTGGCCAGGGCGCGCGGAAGGACTTCGCGATAGATGGGAATGGCCACTACCAGCCCACCGGCACCGTCGCGGCGCAGCAGCCCCAGATCGACCAGATACTGGCGGTCGTCCTCGGCCACCGCGCCCAGCTCGGTGCCGGCCAGCATCGGCTCGATGATCCGCCGCACCCGTGGCTCTTGCAATTTGTGAGCGAACTGATCGAGATGGGTGACCCGCTCGACGATCATCGCCGGATCTCGTCGAGATCCCAGCGCGACAGGGGCGGCAGGTTGTAGTGGTCGTCGGGACGGACCGGGCCTTCGGTAGTGAAGAAGCGCATGGGGCACATCGAGGTCGGGGAACGCGACGAGCTTAGCATCCTCCCTTTGGATCTGGCCGACAGCAGAATGTCTCGACCTGCCCGGTCAAGGCGCGCCCGCCCACCGCGGCGAAGCACCGGCCAGTTCGATCGACTCACTTGCAACCCAGGGTGGTGGCGCCTGGACCATCCTGTGCGGGATCGCGTGCTTGACTGGCAGCGGCACATTTTGATCTGACTGAGGACGTGCGCCTGACTCCCGGAAACGCGAATAGAAAAGGGCGTTGACGCTTAGGGAGGGCTGAACGGCTGCCAGCCCTCCCCGCGGTTGGCGCGGCTATTCCTGCACGGTCATGTTTTGCGGTGGGAAGGAGACCTGGAGATTGAAGGTATGGTCATCGTAGTCCGAGTAGGCGAGGACGGGAACGGAAACGGGAGGATCACCGCTGCCATTGAGATAGCATTGCATCATGATGGCCGGATCACCCCAGGCCGAGGCGCGGTAGGACCCATTCTGGGCGCCGAGACCCAGCATCCACCAGTTCTGGAAGGCAACCGATTGGGCATCTTGCGTGAACTTTGTATATGACTGCACCGCTTGCGCGGCTTCTGGCAAGTCATCCCCATCCGAGGCGATGAACTTCGCCCAATCGGCGAAGGTATCGGCTAGATCCTTGATCGTGTCGAACAGGGCTTTCCAGGTGTCATTGGAGCCTTGCGCCAGGGAGAAGTCATTGCAGTAGAAATTGCCGTTGGGGGTATCGATGCCCAAGTCGACGCCGAAGCCAAAGTTGAGTTGCTGCCCCAGATGGGTGTTGTTCGACTGTGACTCATCGGGGTCATTCTCGTCGATGACGTCGGCGGCAAAAATGGTGACGGGGGAGGAAAAGCCGCCATCATTCAGATAGCTCTGGTAGTCGTTCGCGACCTCGCTGGTCTGGTGACGCCCCACCACCAGATCGATACCGATGACATTGGGTCCGCTGATGTCGCCCTCATCCATGCCGATTTGCGGTTCGTTGTTGTCGGGGTTCTGGCCATCCGAAACCGACAACCAGTTGTTGTTCATCCAATAGTTATCAATCGCCAGTGGATTCCCCTGATAGTCATAAATGACCAGGTTGACCCGGTTGTCATGGTTGGTTTCCCCAAGCAGGCCCGGGGAGTTGTCTGCGTCCTTGGGCGAGTCCCCATCGGGGGTCGGATCCTGGTAATCCACGCCCAGGTTCCCGAGCACGGCCTTGCCGCGGTCAAGGCTATCCTGCAAGGGTTCCGTGAGCTTGTTGTTCTCGTCGACAAACTCGCCCAGCCGCTCCCGTCCCGAGGCGAGGCTGACGGCTTTGGTCTTGCCGTTATAGGGTTGCAGAGCCAGGGCGATGGCGGCATCCCCTTGGCCGAGATCCACGACATTGAGCCGTTGCATCAGGACCTGATCGACGATGATGAATTCATCCGTCCCGGGACGGCCGAAAGACAGTGAGTCGAGGATCGCCATCAGGGCCCAGGCCTCGGTTTTCGACGCCGTCAGGTCATAGAGGGTGACCACCCCGTCGCCGAGGTCCGTGACGGCGGCTTCCAGGTGCATGTCCCCAAACTTGAAGGTACAGGTCCGGCCGACTTCATAGATAAAGTGGCCTAGCCGGCCGGTGCGGCCCTGTTGCCCACCACAGGTGTAGGGGACGTTCTCCAGAAGACCGCTGTGCAGGTAGCCAACCTCCTTGATCAGGGGCAGGGGGGGGGAGTCGCTGTCGGAACCGCAACCGGCCAAACCGGCGATCGCCAAGGGTAAGACGCTGAGAAGCTGACGCTTGGGCGTGAAGACTGTTGTCATGTCGGGTGTCTCGTTGGGCTGATAGTGACCCTCTGACCGTTTTGGGGGAATGGCCGGATCGCGAGGGACCGTGCCTGGCGGTGGGGAGATGATCAGGGTATGGCCACGCATATCCGGCTTGCGCCGGACCCGCCTTCGCTTGGCCAACGCGGCATAGCCGGATGGCGTCGCTGGCAACCCTGGCGGTCTCTCCTTCGCCTTGGGGCCAGGTGAAACTAGCAAAAGCGTGAAATAGAAACCTAACAAATCCCAACAAGCGCGCGGCATGCGCCTGGCTTGCCAGTCGGGTCGTTGCAGGTCGGTTCCCGACAAGCACGGCGTGGGCTGTTGGGATTTGTTAGGTTTCTTGGCGCCGGAGTCGCTAAGCTGGCAGCAACTTCGCCGCCTTTGCCGGACCTTAGCCCGCCATGCTTACCGTTGCCGTCGTTGAAGACAATGCCGATGTCCTGGATGACGTCCTCTTCAACCTGGGCCGCATGGGCTTCCAGGCCAGCGGTTTCACCGATGGCGCGGCCCTGGACGCCGCCTTGGCCACCGGTCAGGCCTGGCCGGTGTTGGTCCTGGATCTGGGCCTGCCGGGTGAGGATGGCCTCTCCATCGCCCGCCGCCTGCGCCAGAGCTACCCAGCGGTTGGCATCATTGCCCTGACCGCCCGGGGGCGGTTGGACGACCGGGTCGCGGGGCTGAACGAGGGCTTCGACCTATACCTGGTCAAGCCCGTCGACATGGTCGAACTGGCGGCGGCCATCCGCGCCGTCGCCAGGCGGGTCACCCAGATCGGCCTGACCACGCCCCAGTGGCGTCTGAACCCCTTGGAACCTTCCCTCATCCGCCCCGATGGTGAGCGCCTGCCGTTGGCGGTGCATGAATACCATTTGCTAGCGGCCCTGGCGGCCGGGGCCGCCGATCAGCCGGTCTCCCGCGAGGAACTGATGCGGGCCATGGGTAAGGACCCCGAGACCTACGACCCCCGCGCCCTGGAGGTCGTCCTCAGCCGGTTGCGGGCCAAACTCGGCGAGCTGGGGCCACTCAAGGCTGTGCGCGGCCAGGGCTATCGGTTCAATGCCCGGCTGGTCATGGATGCAGGTGTCAATATTCACTAGCCGGACCTTGGGTCCATTTGGAGGACGATATGCCGAGGCTCATCGCTGCCCTGCTTGCCGGATTGTTGATATGGCTGGTTGCGCCACCGATACTGGCTTGTTCAAACGTTTTCGTTACGGCCAGGGATGAGCTGTTTCCTCAGCAGATTTTCGCCGCGGTAGCGCGGAGCATGGATTTCGAGGAGATTACCGGGAACTCCTTTGGCTATGGTCTGAAAGGGGTGCAAAACGTCAGTAACATCAATATGTATCCGCCGGTCAATCCGGCTCGATGGGCGAACGTCCATGCCTTTGCCGGCCAGACCGCCGTCTATACCTCGATCATGACGGATGGTGTCAATAATGCGGGACTCTATGTCGGTCTCCTAGAATTACCCGGGGTGACCAAATTTCCCGACTATAACCCAGAGGATCCACGGCCGGAACTGGGGGTGATGAATGCCTTGATCTATGCCCTCGGGACTTCCGCGAGTGTCGCGGATGCACTGGATAACCTCAAGGAAAACCAATTGGTCATCAATGCCGGGTCAATCCTCGATGTGGTATTCGCCGGCTTCCCTTTCCATTTGTCGCTGCGCGACAAGTATGGCGATAGCGCGGTGATCGAGTGGGTGGATGGCTCTACTCACTATTACTACCATCAGGCCTTTACGGACAAGGTGGTCCTGACCATTGATCGTTATCCTGATTTTGAGATCAGCGAGTTTACCAATTCCCAAGCGGCGATTCTGACCAATGCGCCCCCCTATGATTGGCACCTGACCGAGGCCGCCAAGTCTCCCTGGATGGATATGATCACGGGTAATACCGACCAAACCTGGCAAGCGGACGGCAAGGATCTCTATATGAACGGCTCCCGCCTGGTGGGCCTGCCTGGAGACTTCACTTCTCCCAGCCGGTTCATTCGCGGATCCGTCCTCTCCCGTCTGATGCCAGCGGTCAAGAGCCAGAATCAGGCCATGCAGGCGGCTTTCAGTATTCTCCAATCCCTGCAGGCCCCTGCCGGTTCCAGCCCGGACCCGACCATCTGGGTGAGCTGGGTCGATCTGGCACGAGGCATTTATCACTTCAGACCCGTCCTGTATCCAGTGACGATTCCCCTGGGTGATGACGATGACGGTGTCCAAGAGTCCCTGCAATTGATCGAGACTCCCGCCCAAAAAGAAGCGCCCTGGCAAAGCGTGCATGTCAAAAGCCTCAAACGGGTACCTCCCGGAGGGGTCACCGTCAGGAGTCGCCTGGGCAGGCAAGTCCCCGAGGTTTTCAAAGGGATCGTTGAAACGCTCATTGAACAGTCCACGCCCGGACCTTCGATCGTCGATGTCCATTTCGAGCGGAACCTGAAGCTTCGGAAAGGGGATGATGGTCCTGAGCTCGGTAGCCGCCAGCCATCCGCGCCCTCAGATTGCTGCCAATGAGTGATAGCCCTGCGCATGTCATCCGAAGGGAATAAGAATGACCGGTAACTTGGCGGACCATGCACGCATTCGCGCTCCGAGAACACAGGGCGGCTCGTCCTGACAGCCCTCATCGACCCCTTGATGACCCATGGCTTGAGGCCGATGTCAGCGGTAATGGCTACTCGTCCGTGCGCCTACTGGGAGATGCGGATATGCCTTGAGCCCTGAACCGAGCATTTTCGGTTGTGAACACCCTGGTCGGGAACGCAACCATGGCGGCTTAATGATAAAAGAGGTAACAACTCATGACGGTTAGCACCGCGGCGCCTATTAGCATCCTGGCCAGCCTGCTGCTTTTTTCATAGTGGGGACCAAAAGGATTACATTTTCTATATTGCGAAAAATATGTGAGCGGAAAAGCGGAGCCCAGAAGCCGAATACAACCCCCGTGCGTCTAGGTGAGTTGCCACCTCGGCTCCTTTCCCCTGTATTTCCCGCTTGCCAATCATTCCGCCTTTATGCCATTCGGAGAAGAACCATGACGGGTAACTCTGCCAACCATTCGCGCGATCCCGCTCCGGAATCTGGACGTCTAGTTCTGGCCGCGCTGACCGCTCTGGTGCTGAGTCAGGGCTGTAGCAACAGCGGTAGCGACAACGCTCCCCCCTTCTTTGTCAAACTGGAGCCTGTCGAGGGCCAGACGATCCATGCCGGGGCGGTCTCGCTCAGTTACCGCGCCACGGATCCGGAGGGTGGTGACGTTCTGTACGACGTCCACATCGGTACCAGCGCAAGCGCCCTGCAACCGCTGGCCAGTCTCACCGCCGAGGAACACGTCGCCAGCGGTCTATTGGCGCCCCGCACGCGCTATTTCTGGAAGGTCGTCGCTACCGACCCGCTCGGTGCCCGGCGACAGAGTCCGATCCAGGCCTTCACCACCGGCGACCGGCTCACCGTGATCGATATCGACGGCAACGAGTACGTCACCGTCCAGATCGGCACCCAGGTGTGGATGGCGGAAAATCTCAAGACCCGCACCTATCGCAACGGCGAGCCGATTACCAACCTCCCCGACAACCAGGCCTGGGTTGACGACCAGGAAGGGGCCTGGTGCGAGCACCCCGATCCCGGCTTCGACGAAAGCGCTTACGGCCTCCTGTACAACTGGTACGCCGTCGCCAACCCCAATGGCCTGGCGCCGGAGGGCTGGCATGTGCCCACGGACGACGAATGGGCGACCCTCATGGACTATCTTGGCGGCGATTCGGTGGCCGGCGGACTGCTCAAGGAGACCGGCTTCGACCACTGGTTCGCCCCCAACACCGGCGCCAGCAATGGCAGCGGCTTCACCGCCCGTGGCGGCGGTCACCGCGAGACCTGGGATGGCGACTTCGACCTGGCCGGCTACAACGGCTTCTTCTGGAGCGCCAGCGATATCAGCAGCCATTCCACCAACTTCCGGGGCCTGGGCAATCGCAAGGTCAACGCCGGGCGCTATACCGCCCTCAAGAACGCCGGCTTCTCCGTGCGCTGCCTGGCGGATGCCGACCAGCCCTGAGCCCGAGGGTCAATAGCGCATCCCATATCGTTCGGACCCCTCACGCTCCAGGAAGGCTTCGAAGGTGCAAGTTGCTGATTCTATGGCTCCCTACTCCTGGCGGGAGAGGGGGGCTGAAAGGTTACATCTCATCAAGTGTTTCAACAAAGGCGATGGTCACAATGAATCCTGGATGCTCAGTTAATCGTCTGGTGGGGCTGTCGTGACGACATTGTTGGACATGCGCGGGATCGTCAAGGCGTTTCCCGGCGTCAAGGCCCTGGACCGCGTCTCCGTGGCGGTCAGGGAGGGGGAGATCCACGCCCTCTGCGGCGAGAACGGGGCCGGCAAATCGACCCTGATGAAGGTGCTGTCCGGGGTCTATCCCCATGGCTCCTACGAGGGGGAGATCCTGCTCCACGGCCAGCCGGTGGCCTTCAAGGACATCCGCGCCAGCGAGGCGGCGGGCATCGCGATCATCCACCAGGAACTGGCGCTGATCCCCGAGCTATCCATCACCGAGAACCTCTTCCTCGGCCACGAGGTCGCCAGGGGGGGCATCATCGACTGGGCCCAGGCGCGGGTCCGGGCCGCCAGGCTGATGGAACGGGTGGGCCTGCGCGAGAACCCGGACACCGCCATCAAGCACATCGGCGTGGGCAAGCAGCAGCTCGTCGAGATCGCCAAGGCCCTGGGCAAGGACGTACGGCTGCTGATCCTCGACGAGCCCACGGCGGCCCTCAACGAGGACGACTCCGCCCATCTGCTGAACCTGTTGCGGGGCCTGCGCGCCCGGGGCCTGACCTCCATCCTGATCAGCCACAAGCTGAACGAGGTCCTGGCCATCGCCGACGCCGTGACCATCATCCGCGACGGCCAGTCGATCGAGACCCTGCGCCTGACCGGGCCAGACGCCCAGCCGGTGGACGAGGACCGCCTGATCCGCGGCATGGTCGGGCGCTCCCTGGGTGCACGTTTTCCCCAACGGACCCCCCGGATCGGCGAGCCCTTTTTCGAGGTGCGTGACTGGACGGTGCGTCACCCTCAGGTTGCCGAGCGCCTGGTCTGCAAGGGGGTTAGCTTCTTTGTCCGTCGCGGCGAGATCCTGGGCTTCGCCGGGCTCATGGGCGCGGGGCGCACGGAGCTGGCCCGCTCCCTCTTCGGGCGTTCCTATGGACTTTACGAAGGAGGACAGATCCTCATGGCGGGGCGTGAGGTCGATCTGCACGACATTGCCACCGCCATTCGTCACCGCCTCGCCTATGTGACCGAGGACCGCAAGACCCTGGGCCTGAACCTGTTGGACGACATCAAGACCACCATCGTTGCCGCCGACCTGGGGCGGGTCAGCCACCACGGGGTTATCGACCGGCCCCGGGAAGTGGCGGTGGCGGAGGACTATCGTCAGTCCCTGCGGATCAAGGCCCCCAGCGTCAGCGCCGGGGTCGCTCAGCTCTCCGGTGGCAATCAGCAGAAGGTCGTTCTCGCCAAGTGGCTGTTCACCGAGCCCGAGCTGCTGATCCTCGACGAGCCGACCCGTGGCATCGACGTTGGTGCCAAGTATGAAATCTATGAGCTGATCCAGGACCTGGCGGCGGCGGGCAAGGGGGTGATCCTCATCTCCTCGGAACTGCCGGAACTCCTCGGCCTCGCGGATCGTATCTACACCCTGTGCGAAGGGGCCATCACCGGCGTCCTCGACCGTGCCGAGGCGACCCAGGAGCGCCTGATGCGGCTGATGACCCTCAACCTTGCCACCCCCCGGAACCCCGCCATCTGAGGCCCCCGCCCATGAACTATCTCAAGGACCTGTTTGGTGGCGACCCCCGCCAGTTCGGTATGGTCTTCGCCCTCGTTGCCCTGGTGACCTTTTTCCAGGTCCAGACCGAAGGGCTGGTATTGACCTCGGCCAATCTGATGAATCTGCTCAATGGCAACGCCTATATCCTGGTTCTGGCCGTCGGCATGGTTCTGGTGATCATCGCTGGCCACATCGACCTGTCGGTAGGCTCCGTGGCCGCCTTCGCCGGTATTGTCCTGGCCCTGGCGATGCGCGACTGGGGGTTGGCGCCCTGGGCCGCGGTGTTGCTGTGCCTGGGCGTTGGCGCCCTCATTGGTGCCTGGCAGGGCTTCTGGGTGGCCTATGTCGGCATCCCCGCCTTCGTCGTCACCCTGGCTGGGATGATGCTGTTTCGCGGGGCCAACCAGGCCCTCGGTCACTCCAACACCATCCCCGTGCCCGACGAGATCCAGTACCTGGGCGGGGGGTACCTGCCCCCCCTCGCCTATGACACGGGCCTGAACGATCCGACCCTGGCCCTCGGCCTGGCCGCCATCCTCTGGCTGGTGCTGGGGACCTGGCGCGGCCGGCGGCGAACCCTCCGTCTAGGGGGCGAGGTGCCACCCCTGGGTGCCACGGTCGTCCGGCTGATGGCGCTCAGTGTCGTCATTGCCTGGCTGACCTATCAGTTCGCCAGCGGCCGGCCGGGGACCTCCTTCCCGATCCCCGGACTGATCCTGGTCAGCCTGGTGATCCTGTACAGCTTTCTCGCCGGGCACACCATCCTCGGCCGCCACATCTATGCCGTGGGCGGCAACAGTCAGGCGGCGCGCCTCTCCGGGGTCGATACCCGCCGCGTCACCTTCCTGGTGATGATGAACATGTCCATCCTCGCCGCGCTGGCAGGGCTCATGTTCGTCGGCCGTGCCACCGCCTCCGGCCCCTTTGACGGCGTCAGTTGGGAGCTGGACGCCATCTCGGCGGTCTTCATTGGTGGCGCGGCGGTCTCCGGCGGGGTGGGCACGGTCATCGGTTCGGTGATCGGTGGCCTGGTGATGGCGGTACTGAACAATGGCCTGCAACTCATGGGCGTTGGCGCTGATCTGACCCAGATCATCAAGGGCCTGGTGCTGCTGCTGGCGGTGGCCTTCGATGTCTACAACAAGACCCAGGGGCGGCCGTCTATCCTGGGGCTCTTGCTGCGTCAGCGCCCCACGGCGGGGGGTGGCCATGCGCCTGGTACTGGTTCTGCCGCGGGTCCTGCCGCTAGTTCTGTCGCTGGTTCTCCGGCTGGCGCTGTTGCTGGCACGGGTGTGGGTGCAAGCGCTGTTAGGGGTACTGATGTCGGTTCCGGTCCGAATGGTCAGCCGGGCTCCGATGCCGGGAATCAAAATGCTCCTCGGTCACCCGGGTCGTCCCCGGTATCCCCAGGCCCGAGGACTAGCAAACGGCTGACGCTGCTGGTCCTGGGGCTGGTGGTGCTGGGGGGCGGGCTCTGGTACCTCGTCAATGGTGGGCGGCAGGCTACCCCCACGTCACCCGCTGCCCGCGGTGGACTCACCACGGACGGGCAACCCAGCGGTGCCCCCCTCCCTCAGCAAGCCACGGGTCCCGCTTCCGCCGCGGATTCCGTTTTCGCCGCGCGGCGGCAGGCTGGCGCGAGGCCCGGTTTTCCCCCTAACAGCCTGATCGGCGTCGCCCTGCCCCAGAAAACCTCGGAGAATTGGGTATTGGCGGAACAACTGTTCCGGGATGGCCTGGCGGCGGCCGGCTTCAAGCTCGACGTCCAGTTCGCCAACGGCGGGGTGCCTGAGCAGCAGAATCAGATCCAGACCATGGTGACCAAGGGGGCCAGGGTTCTCATCGTCGGCGCCATCGATGGCTCCCAGCTCGGTGGTCAGCTGCGGGAGGCCGTGGCGTCCGGGGCGACCGTCATCGCCTACGACCGGCTGCTGACCAACACCCCGGCGGTGGATTACTACGTCGCCTTCGACAACTACAAGGTCGGCGTTCTCCAGGGTCAGGCCCTGCTGGAAGGGCTGCGGCAACGCAAGGGGCCACCCCCCTGGAATATCGAACTCTTTGCCGGCTCGCCTGATGACGCCAACAGCCAGGTCTTTTTCAATGGTGCTATGAGCGTGCTGCAGCCGCGGATCAGCGATGGCACCCTGGTCGTGCGATCGGGCCAGACGAGCTTCGCCCAGGCCGCCACCCCAGGCTGGAAGGCCGAAAACGCCCAGCGGCGCATGGACACCCTGCTCGCCGGCACCTACCCCCAGGTCAAACTGGATGGCGTGCTCTCTCCCAACGATACCCTTGCCCGCGCGGTCTTGACCTCCGTCCGTGCCGCTGGCAAGGACTTGCCGGTGGTCACGGGGCAGGATTCCGAGGTCGAGTCGGTCAAGTCGATCCTCCGGGGCGAGCAATACTCCACTATCAACAAGGACACTGGCGCCCTGGTCGGGCATGCCATCGCCATGGTGCGGGACCTGCAGCAGGGCAAGGTCCCGGCGGTGAACGACGACCACAGCTATTTCAACGGGGTCAAGATCGTGCCGGCCTACCTACTGGAACCGCTGATCGTGACCCAGGCCAATGTCCGTGAGGCCTATGCCAATGACCCGATCCTGAAGAGTATCGTGAACCCATGACCAGACAGATGCCTACCCTTCCCATCCCTGAAGTCACCGTCGCCGCGACATCCCGTGATCAAGCTAACTGTCATGAGGGGGGGCACCACACCCCTGAAAATGAAAGCCTTTGCCGTGACTTTCACACTAACTGGCCAGCCACCAGTCCCCCCAGTACATCCTGGACCGCTTGGCCCCAAGGGATAGCCAGGACACCGTGGAAACCCAGCTCCGGCCCTCTCCTGGCCCTTGGCCGTGATCGGGCGGCTCCGGCCCTCCTGGCGCTGGCCCTGTTGACGCCGCCAGCCCTGGCCACCGACTTCACTAGCCAGGACTTTCTGACCGGCAACTGGGGCGGGACCCGGGATGCCTGGCAGGCCCAGGGCCTGGACTTCCGGCTCAACTACACGGCGGAGCCCCTGGCCAACGTCGCCGGTGGCGAGATCCTGGGTGGCACCTACGCCGATAACATCGGCCTGGACCTGCACTTCGACCTCGACAGGCTGCTGGGCGTCCCCCATACCCGCCTGCTGGTCAAGCTCTCCAAGCGCGACGGCACCAGCGTCTCCCAGCGTTTCATCGCCCCCTCCGCGGGTGGCAACACCTTTACCGCCCAGGAAGTGTTCGGCACCGAGAACTTCAAGGTGGTCAACGTCCAGTTCAATACCCGGCTCCTGGAGGACCGTCTGGACCTGGCCTATGGCCGCCTGGTCGCCAATGACGACTTCCTCAGTTCGCCCCTCTACTGCCAGTTCGTCAACAACTCCTTCTGCGGCAGCCCCAAGGCGGTCTTTTTGCAGAACCCCTTCACCTTTACCGCCTATCCCGTCGCCACCTGGGGCGCCCGCCTGCGCTACGACACCCCGGGGCGCGACTGGACCCTTCAGGCCGCGATCTACGACGGCGATCCGGAACTCAAGGATGGCGACTTCCTGCTCCCCAGCCAGAACCCCAACGGCACCAACTGGGGCCTGGGGGACAACGGCGTCACCCTGGCCGGCGAGGTCCATTATCACCATCAGCGGGACAGCGACCCGGGCCTGCCCGGCGTGTACAAGCTGGGCGGCTTCTATCTGACCGGGGACTACGAGGACCTGTCCGATCCCCTGGGCGGCACCGTCAAGGGCGACGGCATGGTCTGGCTCCTGGCGGAGCAGATGCTGTATCGCGCGGCCCCGGGCAGCAGCCGCCACCTGTCCGCCTTCGGCTCCCTGGTCTTCAGCCTGACGGACAAGGTCAACAAGATGACCAACTACTTCAACGCCGGCCTGGTCTATCAGGGCCTCTTCCCGGCCCGCCCACGCGACAAGACCGGCCTTGGCATCACGGCCGGCTGGTACAGCAGCGAGTACAACGACGGCCTCCAGGCCGTCGGCCTGGCGGAAAAGGATTACGAGGCCGTCGTGGAAATCAATCACCGCTTCGTGCTCGGCCATGGTCTCGCCCTCCAGCCCGACCTCCAGTACATCATCCGCCCCGGCGGCACCGGAGATATCGACAATGCCCTGGTGGTCGGCGCCAAGGTGAGCCTGGATTTCTGACTGGGACGAGGAAAATCCAACAAGTGATTGACGATGTCGAAAGAATTAGCTTAGTTCCCAGTTGATGGGATGAAATGGCGGGCTACCCTATGACACACGCCTGCAAGTTGAGAAAGCAATACCAACTGCCGAAATTAAGGGGGAAAAATATATGAACATAAATGCACTGATGATTACTTATCTGATGATTGGTCTCGCGGTTTCATCCCCCCTATTCGGATCAAGCGAACATCAGAATGTTATCGAGATTGATTCGGATAACGACCCCGAGGTCAATAGCCTGGTCTATTATTGGGACGGTGGCTACAGCATCACCTCTGGTCAGCCCTGGGACGGGGTTACCACCAATAATGTCTCCACCGATCTTCTTCCCGCCTATCAAATGGATGCCCTGGCGGGTAGACATTCCAGCGGTCCACCCGCCGATTTCTTCAACGATCGGGCCAATGGCCTTTTCACCACTACGAATGGCAACAAAGATACCCCTGATGGGATGAATTTCGCCTATACCGGCGTTCTTGAGATCAACGGCTATGATTACAAGATCGTGATCGGACAGAATGGGTGTGGCACTGATAACTGCTGGTATCTTGCCCCCAATGAGAGCGGTTTCCGGAATTGGGATTACAACGAAATCATGACCCCTGATCAACGCTTCTACATACGAGCTTCCGGCAGTAATACCTTTGCCGTGGGCGCCTACTGCTCGGGGGACTGTCCCGGTTCCGGTAACTGAGTGAGGTCCCTCTCGATTTCAGTCTGTCCTGAACGGTGGCTTTCCTATTCGCGAAATACGCATGGCGGGTCCGGTGGATTGGAGGAGGCGTTCCGCGAACCGGCCCTGACTTTCGGGGCCGATCGCCTTATCCTAGCGTCCTCGCTTGCTCGGAGAACCTCGGCGCCATGGTCAAGACCCTTGCCTTCGTCTTTTCTCTCACCCTGGTGGTTGCGGGCCTCGCCCTGCCTCCCCGGTCCGGCCTGGCGGCGAAGGCCGATCCGGTCCTGGAGGTCTTGTCCCTCACGGAGGCCAGCCTGGCCTTCGGGCAGGACGCGAAGCTGAGCATCGCCCATCAGGCGGAGCGGCCGATGATCCCGGCCTCCACCATGAAGGTGCTGACGGCCCTCGCCGCCATCCAGCGCTGGGGGCTCGATCATCGTTTCGCGACGGACACATTTACCGCCGACGGCTGGCTGTGGGTCCAGGGGGCCGATCCCTTCCTGGTGTCGGAGGAGTTGGAGCGGCTGGTAAGCGGCATCAAGGGGGCCGGGCTGCGGGAGGTGAAGGGTATCGGCCTGGACGATGGGCTCTTTTCCCCCACCCTGCGGATCGATGGCCGGTCTTCTAGCGACAATCCCTACGATGCCCCGGTCACCGCCCTCGCCCTGAACTTCAATACCCTCGCCCTGACCAAGGAGGGCGGCAAGGTGCAAAGCGGCGAGGCCCAGACCCCCCTCACCCCCCTGGGGCGGGAACTGGCCGCCGGGCTGGGGACCGGCAAGCACCGCATCAACCTCAAGGATCGCTCCACCGCCTTGCGCTATTTTGGTGAGGTGCTGGTGGCCAAACTGGCGGATGCGGGGATCAAGGTCGCCGGCGAGGTCCGGATCGGTCAGGTGCCCGCCGGCGCCCGCCGGCTCCACCGGCATGAAAACAGCCGCACCCTGCGTGAGGTCCTGGCGCCGATGCTGGAGTATTCCAACAATTTTATCGCCAATTACCTGTTCGTGCGCCTCGGCGGACAGGAGGGCGAGCGGGGGCTGGACATGGCCGGGGCCCAGCAGGCGGCCCGGCGGTGGGTGGAGAAGAACTTTGGCTGGCGGGATTACCGGATCGAGGATGGGGCGGGCCTCTCCCGGGCCAATCGCCTCAGCGCCCGCCAGTTGCTGGAAGCGATCAAGGCCTTCGCGCCGTACCGCGATCTGCTCCCCGCCCAGGAGGGGTTGGCGCGGGCCAAGACCGGCACCCTCACCGGGGTCAGCACCTATGCCGGCTTCGTGCGTCGTCAAGGGGTGTGGCAGCCCTTCAGTCTCATGATCAATCAGGCGGTACCCTATAATCTGCGCCTGGAGGTCGCTGAAACCCTGGCAAGGGCCCCCGATATCTCCCGCTATTGTCCAGGGTCCAAGTGCTGAACTACCCCAAGCCCCATGACCAGACGCCACCCCCTGCTTACCCGGGTCCTTGCCTTGCTCGCGGTGACCATCGTGCTGATAGCCTGCGCGCCCCTGCCCAGCACCACCACCACGAGTGGCCCCAGCGGTGGCAAGGAATTCCCCGAAGTGGCCTGGCGCTCCGGCGGCAATCCCACCCTGGCTCCCTTGTTGCGGCAAGTCACGCCGGCGGTGGTGAACGTCGCCGTGGAGACGCGCATCCCCGTCCAGGATCACCCCTTCCTTAAGGATCCCAACTTTCGCCGCTTTCTGGAGACCATGGATATACCCTTCCCCGAGTCCATGGAGGGGGGGCGGCAGCAGAGCGTCGGTTCGGGCCTGATCGTGGATGCCCAGCAGGGCTATGTCCTGACCAATGCCCATGTCATCAAGAATGCCAGTCGCATTACCGTCACCCTCAAGGACCGGCGTAGTTTCTCCGCCCGGCTCTTGGGGACCGATGCCGCGGCGGATATCGCCGTGCTGGTGTTGAACAGCGTGCCCGCGGGCTTATCCGCCCTGCAATTCGGCGACTCGGACCGGCTGGAGGTCGGGGACTTCGTGCTCGCGATCGGCAACCCCTTCGGCATCGGTCAGACCGTCACCTCGGGCATCGTCAGCGCCCTGGGCCGCGAGGGCGTGGGTAGCGATGGCGAGGGACTGGGCGGCCTGATTCAGACCGATGCCTCCATCAATCCCGGTAATTCCGGCGGGCCCCTCATCGACCTCAATGGCCGGGTGGTTGGGATCAATACCGCCTTGCTCGGGCCTACCGGCGGCAACGTCGGCATCGGCTTCGCCACCCCCGCCAACCGCGCCCTGGCCGCCATGCGGCGGGTCATCGCGAGGCATTGAAGATGTACAAGATCGTTTCCTTCAACATCAACGGGATCAGGGCGCGGCCCCATCAGCTTGAGGCCCTCAAGTCCTGGCAGGATCCCGACGTCATCGGCCTCCAGGAATCCAAGGTCCAGGATGAGGACTTTCCCCTGGAGATGGTGCGGACCCTGGGCTACCAGGCCCGATTCCATGGCCAGAAGGCCCATTACGGCGTCGCCCTGCTAAGCAAGGAAGCGCCCGTGACGGTCGTCAAGGGTCTGCCGGGGGATGCCGAGGACGCGCAGCGCCGGGTGATCAGCGGTTGTTATGGCACGCCGGGAGGGGCGGAGGTCACCGTCATCAACGCCTATTTCCCCCAGGGCGAAAGCCGGCAGCATCCGGTGAAATTCCCCGCCAAGCGCCAGTTCTACGCCGACCTTACCGCCTACCTGCGCGGTCACTACCGGCCGGACCAGAACCTGGTCATCCTCGGTGATATGAACGTGGCGCCACTGGACCTGGATATCGGTATCGGGGCGGACAACGCAAAGCGCTGGCTACGCGAGGGGAAGTGCAGCTTTCTGCCCGAGGAACGGGAATGGCTGGCCGAGCTGCAGGCCTTCGGCTTGCGGGATGCCTTCCGGGTCAAATATCCGGATATTGCGGACCGCTTCAGTTGGTTCGACTATCGCAGCCGCGGCTTCGAGCGCGAGCCCAAGCATGGGCTGCGTATCGATCACATTCTGGTTTCGGCTCCCTTGGCCAACCGGCTACTGGATGCCGGGATCGACTATGACATCCGTGCCATGGAAAAACCCTCGGACCACTGCCCGGTCTGGATAACGCTGGACCTCTAGGATCAGAGTGCCCTATCCATGCCGGGGTGGTCCGGGGCCTGTCTCGCCCTTAAGGGCGGGGGATAGCCTTAGAGGCTGGGGACGGCCTTGCGCAGATCGGCGGTGACATCACCCATGTTCTTCACGAACCAGGACTGATACTCCTCGCGGACTTGGCCCGCCATGGCCAGATTGGCCTGGGATTCCGCCATCAGGCGCTTGGACAGGTCCTGGGTCATCTCGATCTGGCCCTTGACGTACTCGTTGTAGCCCTTGGCGCCGGTAGCCAGGGTGAACATGCGGTTGCCATGCTCCATCAGCAGGTTGATACCTTCCATCTGCTTGGCGGTCATACGCTCGAAGACGCGCATGTTCAGTTCGCTCAGGCTGGTCATGCGCTCCATGCCCTTGTTGGTCATGTCCTTCATGGTGTTCAGGGTGTCGTTCATGGTCATGTTGGTAACTCCGGTAGAGGTGGGGAAGGAAAATGTTGCGGTGCAGCATTTGTTGCAGTGCACAATAAAGCTCCCCCCGGAGTCTTGTCAAGCACAGATTTACTTCTAGCGGTGATTTTTTCTTGGGCAATTACCTGGCAGCCGGTAGCCAGGTGCGTCCAACCCAGGTAAGAATCGTTCAGCACCCCTCTTCCAAACTCTCCCCCACTAGGAGGGGAATGGCAGGAGAATCAGGGGGGTGTGCTACCTAAGTAGGCCCAGGCTGCGAAGGGTGGACGTTTACCCCGGGTGTGTGGGGGTGGAGCCAGAGAGGATGAGGAGCGGGGGGCGACCTAAGCCGGGTGATTGAGGGCCGCCAGCAAGGTGTCCGCTGGTTCCGTATCCAGGCGGTTGTAGAGGTCGTCGACCTGGGCGGCCAGGCGCGCGGCGTCGGCCTCCAGAATGAGCTCCTTGATCTCCAGCAGTGAGCCGGGCTGCATGCTGAACTGGCGGAGGCCCAGGCCGAGCAAGAGGCGGGTGAAGCGGCGGTCGCCGGCCATCTCGCCGCACATGGCCACGGGTTTACGCTGGCGGTGACCGGCGGCGATGATCATGCGCAGCAGGCGCAGAATCGCGGGGTGCAGGGGGTCGTAGAGGTAGTTGACGGTGTCGTCGATACGGTCCGTGGCCAGGGTGTACTGGATGAGGTCATTGGTGCCGATGGAGAGGAAGTCCAGGCGCCGGGCGAAGGCGTCGGCGCACAGGGCGGCGGCGGGGATCTCGATCATGCCGCCGATGGGCATCTGCGGGTCGAAGGGCAGGCCCTCCTGGGTCAGGTCACGGCGGGCCTGGGCGATGAGGCTGAGGGTGGCTTCCACTTCACCCAGGTTGGTGAGCATGGGGAGCATGAGGCGCACCGGGCCCTCGGCGGAGGCGCGCAGGATGGCCCGCAGTTGGGGGCGGAACAGCTCGGGGTCCTTGAGGCAGAGGCGGATGGCCCGCAACCCCAGGGCCGGGTTGCAGGCGGGGGGACAGTTGGCGCCCAGGGCGCCATCCACCTGCTTGTCCGCCCCCAGGTCGAGGGTGCGGATGGTGATGGGGATGCCGCCCAGGCCGCGAATAGCCTGGCGATAGGCGGCCAGGTGCTCCTCCTCGTCGGGCTGGCCCTTGCGGTTCATGTAGAGGAACTCGGTGCGATAGAGCCCCACGCCGGCGGCCCCATTGGCGCGGGCGAGTTGGGCGTCGTCGGGCAGTTCCAGATTGGCGAGGAGTTCCACCGGCTGACCATCCCGGGTCTGGCAGGGCTCGTGGACCAGGCGCCGCAGCCGGTTGCGCCGGGCATGGAGGGCGATCAGCCGTTGCCGGTAATGATTGAGGATGTGGTAGTCGGCCCCGGCGAGGACGGTGCCGGCCTCGCCATCCACCACCAGGGTCTCCCCCGGGCGCAGGTAGCGGGTGGCATGGCGCACCCCCATGACCGCCGGGATGTTGAGGCTGCGCGCCAGGATGGCGGTATGGGACAGGGGACCGCCATGCTCGGTGACCAGGGCCACGGCGCCGCGATGGCGCAGCAGCAGGGTGTCGGCCGGGGAGATGTCATGGGCGACGATGACGCAACCGGAGATCTCGCTCTCCGGTTCCTGGCTGGCCTGGTCGCCGGCGGTGAGAAAGCCGAGGATGTGATGGATGACCTGGTCGATATCGTCGCGGCGGCTGCGCAGGTAGGGGTCGTCCATCTCGTCGAAGACCCGCGCCAGGTCGTCGCGATGCTGGCGCAGGGCCCATTCGGCGGAAAAGAGCTGGTCCCGGATCAGATCCCGCGCCGGCTCGACCAGGGCCGCGTCCTCCAGGATCAGCAGGTGGGAGTCGATGAACTCGGCGAGACTGACGGGGGAGCCGGTGGCGCGGGAGATCTGGCGGCGGACGGCCTTCAACGCCCCCTGGGAGGCGGCGAGGGCCTCCTCCAGGCGCGCGATCTCCGCCATGACTTCGTCGGGGGCGATGAGTCGCGGCGCGGTCGGCAGGGGCCCACGCTCCAGCCGATAGGCCGGGCCGATGGCCACGGTCTGGCTGGTGGAGACGCCCAGACCGACGAGGGCGAGGGTCATTCACCCTCCCCGAAGCGATCGGCGATCAGGGTTTCCAGGGCGGCGCAGGCCGCGGCCTCGTCCTCCCCCTCGACATGCAGGGTGAGACGGACCCCCTGGGCGGCGGCCAGCATCATCACCCCCATGATGCTCTTGCCGTTGACCTTGCGGCCGTCACGCTCGACCTGCACCAGGCTCTTGAAGCCCCCGGCGCAGGTGACGAACTTGGCCGAGGCCCGGGCGTGCAGCCCCAGCCGGTTGATGATTTCCACCTCCTTGACGATCACGGGGTGGTCTCCGCCATGGCGGCGCACTGCTGGCTGGCGCAGATCAGCACCCCATCCCGGCCCCCGGTCTCCGCCTTGTGGGCCAGTTCCACCAGCGGCAGGCTGGCATAGTTCATGGCCCGCACCAGCATGGGCAGGTTGAGGCCGGCGACGATGCGGATCATGGCCGAGTCCCCCTGGAGGGAGCAGGCGATGTTGGCCGGGGTGGAGCCATAGAGATCGGCCAGGACCAGCACGCCATCGCCGCCGTCGACCTCCAGGGCCAGACGCCGCGCCTCGGCCAGCAATTGGTCACGCTGGGTCTCGTCGGTGACCGCCAGGGCCCGGGTGGCGACGGGGCAGGACCCGCCCAGGATGCGGGTGGCGGTGGCCAGCAGGCTGGAGCCGATGGTGCCGTGGGTGATGATAAGGAGTCCGACGCTCATGAGAGTTCCCGATGACGGAGCATGACCTGGCGGCCCAGGGTGGCGAAGTGGTCACGAAGTCGTTCGCCCATGTACACCGAGCGGTGCTGGCCCCCGGTGCAGCCGATGGCGATGGTCAGGTAGCTGCGTCCATCGGCCTCGAAGCGGGGGACCCAGCGGGCGAAGAAACCGGACAAGTCCGCGACCATCTCCGCGACCTGGGGCGATTCTTCCAGAAAGCGGGCGACCTCCGGGTCACGCCCGGTCAGGGGGCGCAACTGGGGTTGCCAATGGGGGTTGGGCAGGCAGCGGACGTCGATGACGAAGTCCGCGTCCCGTGGTACCCCCTGCTTGAAGCCGAAGGTCTCGATCAGGACCGAGACCCGGCGCGCCTTGCCGTCCTGAAGATGCCCCAGCACCCGGTCACGCAACTGGTGGACGTTGGTATGGGTGGTGTCGATGCGCAGGTCGGCGATGTCGAGGATGGGCGCCAGCAGATGCCGTTCCAGTTTGATGGCCTCGGCGAGGGAGCGATCGTCCGCCGTCAGGGGGTGCTTGCGCCGGGTCTCGCTGAAGCGCTTGATCAGTGACTCGGGCCGGGCCTCCAGGTAGATCACATGGCATTCGACGCCGCGCGTCTTCAGCTCGGCCACCAGGGCCGGCACCTCCGCCAGGCGCTCGGGCTGGTTGCGGGCGTCGATACCCACCGCGGTGCGCGCCAGTTGCGGGCTCTGGGTCCCCTCCAGGCCCCGCGCCAGGTCGCCGAGCAGGAAGAGGGGCAGGTTGTCGATGCAGTAGAAGCCCAGGTCCTCCAGGGTGTGGAGCGCAACGCTCTTGCCCGACCCGGACAGGCCGCTGACGATGATCAGCTTCAGACCCATTCCGGATCACCCTCCGGGGCCTGACCCTGCAGGGCGCGCAGTTGCCGCTCGGTGAAGTCGACCCCGGCATCGTAGCCGCGGCTGCGCTGGACCTGACTGCGCACCGCCGCCTCCACCAGGATCGCCAGATTGCGGCCCGGAGCGACGGGCATGGTGACCTCGGGGATGTTGACGCCCAGGATGTTGCGCAGGGTCTTGGTCCCCCCCAGGCGATCGATGCCCAGGAGTCCGGCGGCGTCCAGGGTGCGCAGGTTGACGATGAGGTTGAGCCGCTTGCGCTGGCGCACGGCGCTCTCGCCGAACATGGCGCGGATGTTGAGGATCCCCAGGCCCCGCACCTCGAGGAAGTCCCGCAGCAGGGGCGGGCAGAAGCCCTCCAGCATCTCCGGGGCCAGGTTGGCGAACTCCGGGGCGTCGTCGGCGATGAGCCGGTGGCCGCGGTTGATCAGTTCCAGGGCCAGTTCGCTCTTGCCCACCGCCGGGTCGCCGACCAGCAGCACACCGGTCCCCAGCACCTCCATGAAGACGCCATGGATGACCACCCGCGGCGCCAGCTTGAGGGTCAGGTAGAAGTGCAGATAGCCGATGATCTCCTCGTCCGGTCGCGGCGAGGCGAGCACGGGGATGCCCAGGCGGCGGGTCGCCGCCAGCAGTTCCGGGTCCGGGTCGATGCCGTTGGCGAGGATGATGCCGGCCGGCTGGGTAGCCAGGAGGCGGTTGAAGGCGTCCTCGCGGGCGCTCTGGCTCATGTCCTCCAGAAAGCGCTGCTCCGCCAGGCCGATTACCTGCAAGCGGTTGGGATGGATGCCGTTGAGGGGGCCGACCAGGGACTGGCGGCCCAGGGTGCCGTCCCCGGCGAGCAGGGGGCGAGGGGGCTGCGGCGGCGCGGTCAGCCAGCGGAGCTCCAGCCGCGCGCCCATGCGCTCGACCAGGTCATTGAGGGTGCGGAGCTTGCTCATCCGCCCGGGGCGGGATTGGCGCCTTCCTGCAATTGCCGGAGCAGGGCGCTGGGGTCGGTGGCCTGGCGCAGCCGTTCGCGGAAGCCCTCCTCGCCGAACAGACCGGCCAGGTGGGCGAGGAGTTGCAGATGGACCTCGGTGGCGGCCTCCGGCACCAGCATGGCGAAGGCCAGGTCCACGGGTTGCTCGTCGATGGCATCGAAGTCCACGGGCTGCCGAAGCTGGATGAAGGCGCCGATGGCCTCCGTGGCATCCTTGATCCGGGCATGGGGCAGGGCCACGCCGTGGCCAAGGCCGGTGCTGCCCAGGCGCTCGCGCTCCAGCAGGTGCTCGAAGATGCTCTCGGTTTTCAGTTGGGGATGGGCGGAAGCCAGCAGGCCGGCGAGGACCTCCAGCAGGCGCTTTTTACTCGTGATTTCCACGCCGGCGGCGACGCGCTCGACGGCGAGAAATTGGGGAGGAAACATCGAAGGCGGCTCCCGATGAGTCTGGAAGATGAAGTTGGCGGCCATCGGGCCGCGCCGCCCGGGACCTCCGGGCGGCGAAGGCGCGGATTATGGCACGGCCGGGCGTCCCTTACTCGCTTTCCGCCACCTTGGGGGCGGTGGCGCGGTGGCTGCTCTTCTTTTCCTTGTACTTGAGGATCTGACGATCGAGCTTGTCGCTCAGGGCGTCGATGGCGGCGTACATGTCATCCTCGGTCGCTTCGGCATGGAGGTTGCCGCCGTTGACCTGGAGGGTCGCCTCGGCGCTATGCCGCAGCTTTTCCACCGAAAGGACGACATGGGCGTCCAGGACGTGGTCGAGATGGCGCGAAAGTCGTTCGAACCGGCTGTCGACATAGTTGCGCATGGCCTCGGTGATGTCGACATGATGACCCGTCAAGTTGATTTGCATTGCGTGGCTCCTGGGTGTCCGAAGGAATGACCGCTCACCCACCTCCTGGGGCGGCCAAGGCGCGCGCTCCCTCGCCGTTGCCGCCACCGATCGGGGTGGCGTCTGACGGCCCGTCCCAAGGCCGCCGGGGCGCTGCTGTCGCCAGCGCCGGTGAATAGCGCCGTCCTCACGCCAGCCGGCGCCGCTCGCTGGAGGCCGCGATGCCCATGTTTTCGCGATATTTGGCCACCGTGCGGCGGGCGACGTTGATGCCCTGGTCGCTGAGGATGGCGGCAATACGTTGATCGCTCAAGGGCTTGGTGGCGGGCTCCGCGGCCACCAGTTTGCGGATCAGGGCGCGGATGGCGACGGAGGAACACTCCCCGCCCTCGGTCGTGTTGACGTGGCTGGAAAAAAAATACTTGAATTCGAAGGTCCCGCGTGGGGTATGCATGTACTTGTGGGTGGTGACGCGGGAGACGGTGGATTCGTGCAATTCCAGGGCCTCGGCAATATCGCGCAGGACCATGGATTTCATGGCCTCCTCGCCCCGGTCGAGAAAGTCCCGCTGCATTTCCACGATCTTGGTCGCCACCCGCAGCACCGTGTCGTTGCGGCTTTGCAGGCTCTTGATGAACCAGCGGGCCTCCTGCAGGTGGTTGCGCAGGACCGCGTTGGTGTCGCTCTGGTCCGCGCGGCGGACCAGTCGGGCGTAGTCGGCGTTGATGCGCAGCCGCGGGGTGGCCTCGGGGTTGAGTTCCACCCGCCAGACACCGGCCTTTTTGCTCACGAAGACGTCGGGGATCACATATTCCGGCTTGGGCGCCGCGATCAGGCTGCCGGGTCTGGGCTGCAGGGCGCGGATCTCGGCCAGGGCGGCGGTGAGGGCGTCGGGGGTCAGGTGCAGTTGCCGCTGGATACGCTCCAGATCGTTGCGCGACAAGGCGGTGATGCAGTGCTGACAGATGGCGATGGCGTCCCGGGTGGCGGGGGAAGGCTGCGGCCGCTGGCGCAACTGGATGAGCAGGCATTCCGCCAGATCCCGGGCGCCGACCCCGGGAGGATCGAGGGCCTGGATGCGATGCAGGACGGTCTCGATCTCCTGGACCGTCAGGCCTTCCTCGCCGAGGGCCTCGCGCAGTTCCTCGCAACTCTGGGTCAGATAACCGTCGGCGTCGATGGCGTCGACGATGGCCGTGGCGATGGCCCGTTCGGTGCTGTCCAGGCGACACAGGTTGAGTTGCCAGTGCAAAAAATCCTGGAGGGTTTCCGGGCGACTCTGCTGGGTCAGGGGATCGAAGTCCCCCTCCTCGCCACCGCCCCCGCCGGTGTAGCCATCGAAGTGATCCGCCCACTCACTGTCCAGGGGCAATTCCTGGGGGATCGTCGTCTCCCCCGTGGCATCCCGTTCGCCGTCACCCCAGCGTTCCTCGTCGCCCGCTTCCGCCCTCGTCGGGCTCGCCCCGTCCACCGGGGTGGCCAGGTCGGTCAGGGACTCACCGGCGGGCGGGGTGGTCAGCTCTCCCTCCTCGGCGGTTTCCAGCATCAGATTCGTGTCCAGCGCCTCCTGGATCTCCTGATGGAGTTCCAGGGTGGACAACTGCAACAGGCGGATGGCCTGTTGCAGTTGGGGGGTCATGGTCAAATGCTGGCCCAGCCGGAGCTGGATGGACTGCTTCATGGCAAGGGGCAAAGCTGGTACGAGAATTGAATCCCTGGTGATGCATCAAAGTCTAGCCGAAAAGTGGCCGGATCAGAGGCGGAAATGCTCGCCCAGATAGACGGAGCGCACCTGGGCGTCCTCCAGCAGGGCCTGGGGGGCACCCTCGGCGATCACCTGGCCCTCGTTGATGATGTAGGCGCGGTCGCAGATATCCAGGGTCTCGCGGACGTTGTGGTCGGTGATGAGGACGCCGATGCCCCGGTCCCGCAGGTGGGCGACGATCTGCTTGATGTCGCCCACGGCGATGGGGTCGACGCCGGCGAAGGGCTCGTCGAGGAGCATGACCTTCGGCTCCACCGCCAGGGCGCGGGCGATCTCCAGGCGTCGTCGCTCGCCACCGGAGAGGCTCATGCCCAGGGAGTCCGCCACATGGGCGATGCCCAGTTCCTCTAGCAGGTCGAGGCAACGGCCCTGGCGCTGGTCCTTGGTCAGGTCCTTGCGCGTCTCCAGCACCGCCAGCAGGTTATCCTGCGCGCTGAGCTTGCGGAACACCGAGGCCTCCTGCGCCAGGTAACTCAGGCCGCGCCGCGCCCGCTGGTGCATGGGCTTGCCGCTGATGTCCTGGTCCTCGAGCCAGATCTGCCCCTGGTCGGCGGTCACCAGGCCGACGATCATGTAGAAGCAGGTGGTCTTGCCCGCGCCATTGGGTCCCAGGAGACCGACCACCTCGCCAGCGTCGACGTCGACGCTGACCCCCCGCACCACCTGCCGCTGGCGGTAACGCTTGATCAGGTCGCGGGCCCGCAGGGTGCTCATGGCCGGGATCCGGGCTCGGTCTGGGGGGTGATCTGGATCCGGACCCGCTCCTTCCCCTGGGCGCTCGCGCCGGCCTTGACCCGGGCGTTGAGGCGGTCGTAGACGATCCGGTCGCTGCGGAAGGTATCGGTGCCCTGGAAGACCACGGCCTGGTCGATGAGGGTGATCTCGTCCTTCGTCGCCTGATATTCCATGCGCAGGGCCTCGGCCTGGATCGGACGTTCCTCCCCCTCGACCCGCTGCTGGTAGGTGGCGGGACGACCGGTGGCGATGATCAGTTCCGGGCGCTTGTCCTCCGCGTGGTGGATGGTTACCTGATCAGCATGGATCTCCAGGCTGCCCTGGCGGACGATGACCTTGCCGGTGTAGACGCTCAGGCGCTTGGCCTCGTCCATCTCGGCGGCATCGGACTCCAGGCTGAGGGGCTGTTGCTGGTCGCTTTCCAGGGCAAGCGCCGGTGCCGATAGGAAAAGGGCCAGGACCAGGGTGAGGGCCAGGGGCCTGACCAGACCCGGGGCCAGACCCTGGGCCAGACCCGGAGTCGCGGCCTGCAAGCGTCCCGCGGCGGAGCGCCGGCTTCGCCAAGATGGAGGTGCCTGACGGGCGTTAGCCCAACGGCCAGTCAAGACGGGGGTTGTGCTCGGGCGCCAAACCGCGAGGTCCCCGCCGGGCGGGAGATGGCCAGGGGGGAGGAGGGCCCGTGATCCGTGGGCGGGTAGGGGTGGCAGGTCAAGAGGGCCCGGCATCAGGGGTCTCCGTGGGGGTGAGGGGACTGGCCTCCGGCGGCGCGCTCTCAGCGCGGGGCGGGGGGTGAAATTCCAGGCTGACGCGGCCAAAGAGCCGGGCGCGCAGGGTCTCGCCGAACCAGGCCTCGCCGCCGCCGACGCTGGTCAGCCAGTCCGCGCCACGGGTGGCGCGCAGGGGGGTCTGGGTGCGGCCGTAATGCTCCTGGGGCCAGACCTGGAGCTCCTGGGTGCTGATCTGGACCGGGGGGGAATCCCGCCAGGCCTCGCGGTCGAGGAAGACCTCCCCGCGCAGGCGGATCTCCGCCGCTTCCTCGGCCACCCAGCCGCGCTCCGATTTGAGCCGCCAGGGCGGGCCCTCCGCGGTGAAGAGGGTCAGGCGCGGGGCATCGAGCTCGCTGCCAGCCCCCCCGGGATAGTGCCTGGCCTCCCGGGCCACCAGGCGGCGCTGTGGTTGGCCCGCTTCGTCCAGGGTCGTGATCCGGAGTCCCTCGACCACCTGATCCGGCTCGCCGGGGGGGGTATCCTGGGCCAGGCGCGGTCCCTCGCGCATCAGGCTCAGCCACCAGGCGAGGATCGCCAGCAGGGCGAGCAGGATCGGCAGCAGGCGCTGGCGGACAATCCCCACCATATCGGGGTGGCGGGCCTAGAGATAGCGCGCCATCATGGTGTCCAGGGTGCCCTGGGCCTCCATGAGGAGCTCGCAGAAGTCCCGGGCCGCCCCCCGTCCGCCGGGAGACGCCGTCCGCCAGTGGGCGTGACGCTGCACCAGGGGGTGGGCATCGGCCACGGCCACCGCCAGGCCCACGCGGCGCATGACGGGCAGGTCCACCACGTCGTCGCCGACGTAGGCGATGGCCTCGTCGCTCAGGCCCAGGGTCCGCTTCAGCTCCTCGTAGGTCGCCAGCTTGTCCTGGATGCCCTGGTAGACATGGCTGATGCCCAGGCTGGCCATGCGGATGCGCACCACCTCCGAGGACCGGCCGGTGATGATGGCCAGGGTGACGCCGGTCTGGCGCAGCAGGACCATCCCGTGGCCATCCCGGGAGTTGAAGGCCTTGTACTCCTGGCCATCGTCGCCGATGTACAGACTGCCATCCGTCAGCACGCCATCGACGTCGAAGATGGCGAGCCGGATGCGGTTGGCGCGCTCAAGGATGTCACGCATGAGGTTCCCCCTCGTGGCGGCTGGTGATGGGGCGCATGGTAGTGGCCGGGACTGCGGTCAGACGACCCCGGCCCGCAGCAGGTCATGCATGTTGAGGGCGCCCATCAGGCGCCCGGTCTCATCCACGACCAGCAGGGCGTTGATCTTACGTTCCTCCATGATCCGCAGGGCCTCGGCGGCGAGGATGTCGGCCCTGACCCTCACGGGGTGGCGCGTCATGACGGCATCGACCGGGGTGGTGCGCAGGTCCAGCGCCCGGTCGAGGGTGCGCCGCAGATCGCCGTCGGTGTAGATGCCGGCGATCCGCTCCTCCGCGTCGACAATGGCGGTCATGCCCAGGCCCTTGCGCGTCATCTCCAGCAGGGTCTCGCGCAGATAGGTGCCTTGCGGTACTTGGGGAATCTCCGCGTCCCGGTGCATGATGTCGGCGACATGCAGCAGCAGGCGCCGGCCGAGGGTGCCGGCGGGATGGGAGCGGGCGAAATCGTCCCGGGTGAAGCCGCGTCGTTCGAGCAGGGCCACGGCCAGGGCGTCGCCCATGGCCAGGGCCGCCGTGGTGCTGGCGGTGGGGGCCAGGCCCAGGGGACAGGCCTCCTGGGTGACGCTGACGTCGAGGTTGACGTCGGCGCCGCGCGCCAGGGTCGAGCGCGGGTTGCCGGTCAGCCCGATCAGGGGAACCCCGAGGCGCTTGATCAGGGGCAGGATGAGGAGGATCTCCTCGGTCTCCCCGGAATTGGACAGGGCCAGGACCACGTCATCCGCCGTGATCATGCCCAGGTCGCCATGACTGGCCTCACCAGGGTGGACGAAGAAGGCCGGACTGCCGGTGCTGGCCAGGGTGGCGGCGATCTTGCCAGCGATGTGTCCGGACTTGCCCATACCGAGCACGACGATGCGCCCCCGGCAGCCCAGCAGGTAATCACAGGCGCGGGCGAAATCCGCGTCCAGGCGCGTCGCCAGGGCCAGGACGGCCTGGGCCTCGGTCTCCAATACCGCCCGCCCCAGGGCGCGCATCCGCTCGGCGTGATCGGGATCGGCGGTGATGGGCGCTGTTGTTGCCATGGCGAGGGATTGTACAGAGGCGTCAGGGGCATGCAAGGGCGGCGGGACCAGGGGAACACCGGACGGGGCTTGGCGGGTGATGTTACCGTAGCGGCCGATCGGCCAGGCGTGGCTTGACGATCCTGCCGCCCAAGGCGGACAATTCGCCTCTTTTGTAAACATCCGTCCAGGGTTAATTCGGGTACATGGAACCTCATCGCCCTCGCGACCCCAGCGGGGCCGGAACCTTGTCTGGCGTGCGATTGGACGAAGCCGGCGACGATGTCCTGGTGCGCGTCCGGGGACTGGTCTTCAGTCACGGTGGTCGCAAGATCTTCGATGGCGTCGATCTAGATCTGCCGCGCGGCAAGGTGACTGCGGTCATGGGCCCCAGTGGCACCGGCAAGACCACCCTGCTCAAGCTCATCGGGGGTCAGTTGCGCCCGGATGCCGGCCATGTCGAGGTCGATGGCCAGGATGTCCATGCCCTGTCCAAGGCCGAGCTGTTCCGCTTGCGCACCCGCATGGGCATGCTTTTCCAGAGTGGTGCCCTGCTCACCGATCTCAGCGTTTTCGACAACGTCGCCTTTCCCCTGCGCGAGCACACCGCCCTGCCGGAGTCCATGATCCGTAAACTGGTCCTGATCAAGCTCGAAGCCGTGGGTCTGCGGGGTGCCCGGGACCTGATGCCGAGCGAGCTCTCCGGGGGCATGGCCCGGCGCGTGGCCCTGGCCCGGGCCATCGCCCTCGATCCGATGATGATCCTCTACGACGAGCCCTTCACCGGCCAGGACCCCATCTCCATGGGGGTGCTGGTCAATCTCATCCGCCGCCTCAACGACGCCAGCCGTCTCACCAGCATCGTCGTCTCCCATGACGTGGCCGACACCCTGGCCATCGCCGATTATCTCTACGTCATCGCCGGTGGTCAGGTCATGGCCCGCGGTACCCCCGCCGAGATCCGCGCCAACCCCTCGGAATGGCTGACCCAGTTCCTGGAGGGGTTGCCCGACGGGCCTGTCCACTTCCACTACCCGGCCCCCCCCCTGGCGGGGGATCTGCTTGAGGCTAACCTGGCTACCCATGGGGCCTGAAACCGTGTCGTGGAGTCAGTCGCCATCCCCGCCCGAGGCGCCCCCGCCCGGGGTGCCGTTTAGGCGCCAGACGGTGCCCGGTCCGGTCGCTAGTGCTTTCCGGACCTGGGCGCTCAAAACCCGGGGCGGCCCGCTCGCGGCGGCGGTCAGGCCTGGCCATGCTTGAGAGCCTCGCCCGCCTGGGCCGACTCGGTCTCCATGCCCTGGCCCGCATCGGCCGCGGCCATCTGTTGCTGCTCGCCATCCTCGGCGGGTCGGCCAGTCTGGCGGCGCGGCCGCGCCTGTTGTTGGCCCAGATCTACAACATCGGCGTGCTCTCGGTCCTGATCATCGTCGTCTCCGGGCTCTTCGTCGGCATGGTCCTGAGCCTCCAGGGCCACTATGTCCTGTCCCAGTTTGGCGCCGCCGAGAGCCTGGGGGTCATGGTCGCCGCCTCCTTGGTGCGCGAGCTGGGCCCCGTGGTCACCGCCCTGCTGGTGGCGGGACGCGCCGGTTCGGCCCTGACCGCCGAGATTGGCCTGATGAAGGCTACCGAGCAGCTTTCCGGTCTGGAGATGATGGCCGTCGACCCGGTCAAGCGCATCCTCACCCCGCGCTTTTTTGGCGGCCTGGTATCCATGCCCCTGCTTGCCGCCCTGTTCAGCGCCGTGGGGGTCATGGGCGGCTGGTTCGTCGGCGTCGGCCTGCTGGGGGTGGACGAGGGTGCCTTCTGGAGCCAGATGCAGAACAAGATCGATTTCCGCGAGGACATCGTCAATGGCGTGATCAAGAGTCTGGTCTTCGGCTGGGTGGTGACCTGGATCGCCCTGTTCGAGGGTCATGACGCCACGCCCACCTCCGAGGGGGTGAGTCGCGCCACCACCCGCACCGTGGTGCATTCGGCCCTGGCGGTGCTTGGCCTGGACTTTGTATTGACGGCCCTGATGTTCGGAGACTAGGACATGCCCCGTTTACGTACCCTTGAGATCCTGGTGGGGGCCTTCATGGCGGCCGGCTTCCTCGCCCTCTTTTTTCTGGCCATGGAGGTGAGCAACCTCAGCGCCGACGTCGGGGGGGATGGGTATCGCCTCCAGGCCCGCTTCGAGAACGTCGGCAGTCTCAAGGTGCGGGCCCCGGTGACCATCGCCGGGGTGCGGGTGGGGCGGGTGGAGGCCATCGACTTCGATCAGAAGCGGTTCGAGGCCCTGGTGACCCTGCGGATCGACCCCCGCTACCAGCAGATCCCGGAGGACACCATCGCCAGCATCTTCACCGCGGGCCTGCTGGGCGAGCAATACATCTCCCTGTCCCCCGGCGGCAGCGAGGTCAACCTCGTCGACGGCGGCCTGCTGGAACAGACTCAATCGGCCCTGGTTCTTGAACAGATGATCGGGCAGTTTCTCTTCAAAAAGGCGGAGGAAGGTTGAACATGAGACGTTGGTGGTTATTGAGTTTCGCCCTTCTCCTCGGGGGGCTCCTGGGCGCCCCGGCGCGGGCGGCCCAGGATGAGCAGGCGGCCAAGCTGGTCCGTGAGGTCAGCCAGGAGATGCTCGCGACCCTGGAAAAGCGGCGGGCGGAGGTGGATCGCAACCCAAGCCTGATCTTCGGGCTCGTCGACCAGATCGTGGTGCCCCATTTCGATTTCGAGAAGATTACCCAGCAGGCGGTCGGCAAGCACTGGCGCGACGCCACCCCGGCCCAGCGCCAGGGCCTGACCAATGGCTTCCGCGAGGTGCTGATCCGTACCTACGCCAAGGCCCTGCTCAACTACTCGGGTCAGGACATCCGCTACCTGCCGGTGAAACCCGGTCAGCGGGAGAATACCGTCACCGTCCCCACCGAGGTGCGGGAACGCGGCGGACCCGCGGTGCCCATCGATTACCGGATGTACGACAAGAACGGCAAGTGGCTGGTCTATGACCTGGTCGTCGACAATGTCAGCCTCATCGCCAATTACCGCGATAGCTTCAACACCGAGATCCGCCGTGACGGGATCGATGCCCTCATCCGTCACCTGGGGCAAATGAACCAGAAGGGCGAGGTGTGAGCGAGGCCCGGCTCCGGCCCCTGGGTCCCGCGGGGGGGCAACCCGGGGAACCACCCCAGGCATGGGAGCGTTTCGCCCTGGAGGGCGTGCTCGATTTTGGGACCGTGCGCGCCCTGTTGCGGGATGGGGAGCGGATGCTGGCGGGGGAGGGTCCCCTGGCGATCGACCTGGCGGCGGTCCACGAGGCCAACAGCGCCGGCCTGGCCTTGCTGCTGGAATGGATCGACCTCGCCCAGCGCCGTGGCCGCCCGCTGCACCTGTACAATCTGCCGGAATCCCTGGTCCATCTCGCCGAGTTGGCCAATCTCGGTCCCCTCCTGCCCCTGGCGGATGCCTGATGCCGTGGGGCCCTGCCGCACAGGGTGGACCTGCCTGGGCGGTCAGGTGCTATCCGTCAGGCCTGGCTCCCGGCCGGTGTTACGCAACCAGCGTGGCAGAGGTGGGTGGCGCGGTCACCCAGGCCCCCACGGCCTACCCTCAACCGGATGCTTGCCCGGGCCCCCTAATCACCACTTGTGCAGACTGAAAGTTTCTGATGGATAAACTCCTCATCCAGGGCGGTGAACGGCTCAACGGCGAGGTCCGTATCGCCGGCGCCAAGAACGCCGCCCTGCCCATCCTCGCCGGGACCCTGCTGGCCGAGGGGCAGGTGCACCTCACCAATGTTCCCCATCTGCGCGACATCACCACCACCCTGGAACTCCTGGGCCGCATGGGCATGGATTTCACCCTGGGCGAGCGGATGACCATAGACGCGGATGCCAGCCGGGTGCGGAACTTCTACGCCCCCTACGAACTGGTGCGCACCATGCGCGCCTCCATCCTGGTGCTGGGTCCCTTGCTGACGCGCTTCGGCCAGGCCGAGGTCTCGCTTCCCGGGGGCTGCGCCATCGGTGCCCGGCCGGTCAACCTGCACATTGAAGGCCTGCGGGCCATGGGCGCCGAGATCAGCGTCGGTCAGGGCTATATTCACGCCCAGGCCAAGCGGCTCCATGGTGCCCGGCTGGTCCTTGACCTGGTTACCGTCACCGGAACCGAGAATTTGATGATGGCGGCGACCCTGGCGGAGGGCGAGACCCTGATCGAGAATGCCGCCCGGGAGCCCGAGGTGGTGGACCTGGCGGACTTCCTGAACGGCATGGGGGCCCGCATCGAGGGCGCCGGGACCGACCGCATCCGCATCCAGGGGGTGGAGCGGCTGGTGGGGGCCAGCCACCGCATCCTGCCGGACCGGATCGAGGCGGGGACCTTCCTGGTCGCGGCGGCCATGACCGGTGGCCGGGTCGTGCTGCGGGACATGCGCCCGGACCTGCTGGATGCCGTCCTCGCCAAACTGCGCGAGGCGGGGGCCGAGGTCGACACCGGTACGGACTGGATCAGCCTCGACATGCAGGGCCGGCGGCCGCGGGCCGTGAACGTCCACACCGCCCCCCATCCGGCCTTCCCCACGGACATGCAGGCCCAGTTCTGCGCCCTCAACAGCATCGCCGAGGGCGTCGGCGCCATTACCGAAAACGTCTTCGAGAACCGCTTCATGCACGTCCCCGAGCTGCAACGCATGGGGGCGGATATCGCCCTGGAGGGCAACATCGCCATCTGCCGCGGGGTCCCGCGCCTGACCGGGGCGCCGGTGATGGCCACGGACCTGCGCGCCTCCGCCGGCCTGGTCCTGGCCGGGCTGGTGGCCGAGGGCGAGACCCTCATCGATCGCATCTATCACCTCGACCGGGGCTACGACAACATCGAAGAAAAGCTGTCCGGCCTGGGCGCCACCATCCGCCGCGTCCACTGAACCCGGAGTTTGGCCATGGCCTTCGCCGACCCCCTCACCATCGCCCTCTCCAAGGGGCGGATCTTCAAGGAGACCCTGCCGTTGCTGGCCCATGCCGGCATCGCGGCCCTGGAGGACCCGGAGACGAGCCGCAAGCTGATCCTGGCGACCAACCAGGCGAACGTCAAACTGATCATCGTCCGTGCCAGCGACGTGCCCACCTATGTCCAGTACGGCGCCGCCGACCTGGGGGTGGCGGGCAAGGACGTGCTGCTGGAGCACGGCGGCGAGGGTCTCTACGAGCCCCTGGACCTGGGCATCGCCCGCTGCCGCCTGATGGTGGCTGGACTCCCGCCGCGGGTTACCGCGGACGCCGCGGTTGCGGCTCCCTCCCCCCGCGCGGGGGAGGGCCGGGGAGAGTGGGACCAGAGCCGCGGCAGTGCCCGTCCGCGTATCGCCACCAAGTACGTCAAGTGCGCCGAGCGCCACTTCGCCGCCAAGGGGCAGCAGGTGGAGGTGATCAAGCTCTACGGCTCCATGGAGCTGGCCCCCTTGGTGGGGCTGGCGGACGGCATCGTCGACCTGGTCGAGAGCGGCAACACCCTCAAGGCCAACGGCCTGGTGCCCCTGGAGCACATCGCCGACATCAGCTCCCGGCTGGTGGTCAACAAGGCCGCCTGGAAGATGAAGCATGCCAGCGTCATGGCCCTGCTCACCGCCCTGCGCGCGGCGGTGAGGGAGCGCCAGGCCGCTCAGGATCAATCCCAGGCCATTCGGGAAGAGTCTCCACCATTCAGGACCTTTCCCGGGCCATTCAGCATCCAATGAGGTAAGGCATAAGGCTGATATTCGCCGACGCGCCAGCGTCGCTGCGGATGGTTTCCCAGCCATTCAGGATCAATCGAGGTAAGGCACATGGCCGACATCCGCCGACTCTCCACCACCGACGCGGACTTTTCCGCCCAGCTTCAGGCCCTGCTGGCCTGGGAGTCCGTCTCCGACGCCCAGGTCCAGGAGACCGTGGACGCCATCATCCGCGACCTGCGCGCTCGGGGTGACGCGGCCCTGCTGGACTATACCCGCCGCTTCGACCGCTGGGAGCCCGCCAGCGCGGCGGACCTGGAGATCCCAACCGCCCGGTTGGCCCAGGCCTGGGAGGCGATCCCCGCCGCCCAGCAAAGCGCCCTGGAAACAGCGGCGGGGCGCATCCGCGCCTACGCGGAACACCAGGCCCTGTCCGGCTGGAGTTACGTCGAGGCCGACGGCACCCTCCTCGGCCAGAAGGTCACCCCCCTGGACCGGGTGGGGCTCTATGTCCCCGGCGGCAAGGCGGCCTATCCCTCCTCGGTGCTGATGAACGCCATCCCCGCCAAGGTGGCCGGGGTGGCGGAGCTGATCATGGTGGTGCCCACCCCCGCCGGCGAACTGAACGAACTGGTCCTGGCCGCGGCCCACGCCGCCGGCGTCGACCGGGTCTTCGCCGTCGGCGGTGCCCAGGCGGTGGCCGCCCTGGCCTATGGCACCGCCACGGTGCCGGCGGTGGACAAGATCGTCGGCCCGGGCAATATCTATGTCGCCACCGCCAAGCGCGCCGTCTTTGGCCAGGTGGGCATCGACATGGTGGCCGGCCCCTCGGAGATCCTCATCCTCTGCGATGGCGGCACGGCCCCGGAGTGGATCGCCATGGACCTCTTCTCCCAGGCCGAACACGACGAGGATGCCCAGGCCATCCTGGTCGCCTGGGACCCGGCCTATCTCGACCAGGTGGCCGCCGCCATCGACCGCCTGTTGCCGACCATGGAGCGCCAGGAGATCATCGCCGCCGCCCTGCGCGCCCGCGGCGCCCTGATCCTGGCCCGCGATCAGGAGGAGGCCGCGGCCCTGGCCAACCAGATCGCGCCGGAACACCTGGAGCTGTCCGTGGCCGATCCCGAGACCCTGGCCGGACGCATCCGCCATGCGGGGGCCATCTTCATGGGTCGTCACACCGCCGAGGCCCTGGGGGACTACTGCGCCGGTCCCAACCACGTCCTGCCCACCTCGCGCACCGCCCGCTTCTCCTCCCCCCTTGGGGTTTACGACTTCCAGAAGCGCTCCAGCCTGATCATGGCCTCCGCCACCGGGGCCGCCACCCTGTCACACACGGTCTCGGTCCTGGCGCGGGGCGAGGGGCTCACCGCCCATGCCCGCTCCGCCGAATACCGTGGCCAGGGGCCTAGGGGCTGAGGGCGGGGACCGAGCCATGCAACACCTCGTCGACCGCCTGGTCCGCCCCGAGATCCTGGCCCTGACCGCCTACCAGGTCCCCGATGCCACGGGCCTGATCAAGCTGGATGCCATGGAGAACCCCTATGGCCTGCCCGAGGGCCTGCGCCAGGAGTGGCTGGAGGTCCTCGCCGGCGTGGACGTCAACCGCTATCCGGACCCCCGGGGCACCCACCTGGCCCAGGCCCTGCGCCTGGCACTGGACATCCCGGCGGACATGGCCCTGCTGCTCGGCAACGGCTCCGACGAGATCATCCAGATGCTCTGCCTGACCCTGGCGCGGCCGGGGGGCAAGGTGCTGTCGGTGGACCCGGGCTTCGTCATGTTCCGCATGATTGCCCGCTTCGCCGGCATGGACTACGTGGGCGTGCCCCTGCGCGCCGACGACTTCGCCCTGGACAAGGCGGCGGTGCTGGCGGCCCTGGAGCGGGAGCGCCCGGTCCTGACCTTCCTCGCCTACCCCAACAACCCCACCGGCAACCTCTTCGACGCCGCCGCCCTGGCGGAGATCATCACCGCCGCCCCCGGCCTGGTGGTGGTGGACGAGGCCTATGCCCCCTTCACCGACGCCAGCTTCCTGCGGCGCCTGGGGGACTGGCCCAACCTGCTGGTCATGCGCACCGTCTCCAAGATGGGCCTGGCCGGGCTGCGGCTGGGCCTGCTGGTGGGCCCCCACGCCTGGCTCGACCAGATCGACAAGACCCGCCTGCCTTACAACATCAACGTCCTCACCCAGGTCAGCGCCGCCTTCGTCCTCGGTCACAAAGTGCGCTTCGACGAACAGACCCGGCTGATCCGCCAGGAGCGCGAGCGCCTCTTCGCCGCCCTGGCGGCCCTGCCCGGCGTTCATCCCTGGCCGAGCCAGGCCAACTTCATCCTGGCCCGCTTCGCCCCCGGCCGCGCCGATGAAATCTTCCAGGCCCTCAAGGCACGCGGCATCCTGGTCAAGAACCTCAATGGCGCCCACCCCATGCTCGCCGACTGCCTGCGCGTCACCGTGGGCACGCCGGAGGAGAACGACGCCTTTTTGGCCGCCCTCATCGCGTCTCTGTAACTACTACCCAGAGCTTTTGGTCCGGCAAGGGAGGGTCGGGTAGCGCCTGGTGGGGGGCGACTCCAGAGCCTTACTCTTCAAACCCTTATGCGATGTACTGACGGTAGCCCTTGGTGAGAAGCCAGCCGACTCATGAAAAAAAAGCCCCGGCCCGTCTGACGACGGTGCCGGGGCTTTGATACGGCCAGTATATGTAACGGCTCAGGTCGGTTTGGGAGTTTTGGTGTCGGCTACCGGACCGGGGCCTGCTCTCTAGCCGGCGCCTGGTCTGGCCAGGCGCTCATTCTCGATTAGGGGCTCAGGAGCGTTCGTTCAGCCACTTGCCGATGGCGGGGGTGACTTCCTTTTGCGCCTTGCCGCTGACGTAGATGCCGATGTGGCCGCCGGGGAAGGCCAGTTCGGTGTAGTCCTTGCTGCCGGTGCGACCGGCCAGGGCGCGGGAGGCGTCCGGCGGCACCAGGTGATCCTGGAGGGCGTAGATGTTCAGCAGCGGGCAGCCAATATTGGTCAGGGATACCTCCTGATCGCCGATCACCAGGCCGCCGTTGATGAGGGCGTTCTTCTGATAGAAGTCCTTGATGAACTGGCGGAAGGTCTCACCGGCCTGATCGGGGCTGTCGAAGATCCACTTTTCCATGCGCAGGAAGTTCTTGATCTTGTCCGGGTCGTCCAGGACGTCGACCATGTTGACGTACTTCTGGCCGGTGAGGCTGAAGGGCTTCAGGGAGAGGAAGGTCCAGTTGAGAATTTCACCGGGGATGTTGCCCATGGTGTCGACCGCCAGGTCGACGTCCATGTGCTGGACCCAGGCCGAGAGCAGGTTGTCCGGGGTCTGGAAGTCCACCGGGGTGACCATGGTCACCAGGTTCTTGACCTTCTCCGGATTCATGGCGGTATAGCAGAGGCTGAAGGCGCCACCCTGGCAGATGCCCAGGATGTTGATGGCGTCGAGGCCGTGACTCTCGCGGATGAAGTCGATGCAGTTGTCGAGATAACCGTTGAGGTAGTCATCGATGGTCAGGGCCCGGTCGGCGTGATCCGGGTAGCCCCAGTCGATGAGATAGACGTCCTGACCGGTGGCCAGCAACCCCTTGATGGTCGAACGATCCTCCTGGATGTCGGTCATGTAGGGCCGGTTGACCAGGGCGTAGACGACCAGCAGGGGTACCGGATTGCGCTTGACGCCTTCCGGGGCCTGGTAGCGAAAGAGGGTCAGCTTGTCTTCCCGGTAGACGACCTCGCGGGGGGTGACCCCGGTGTCGATCTTCTCGGCGTTGAGCAGGTTCTCCATGCCCTGGCCCAGCTTGCGGCTGAAGTCGAGCATCTCTTCGGAGAGCTTGTCGGGGCGGATGTCGATGGGCAGCATCATGATGGGTTCTCCTCCGGGGCTCACTGGTCAGCCGAGGTGGACGTGACGGGCTTTTTGCGGACGACGGTGCGCTTCACGGGGGCCGGGGCGCTCTGCGCCAGGGCCGGGCGGAGTCCCGGGCTGGTGGCGGCGGGTTCCTGTCCGCCCAGGGCCGCGACTTGCAGTTGCAGGCCATGCAACTCCTTGCGCAGGGCCTTGTTCTCCCGGCGGACCTGCTGGACGCGGTCCTGAAGGGTCCGCAACTCGTTGCGCGTCGGCATGTTCATGGCGCCGAGGCTTTCGTCGACCATGATGGACATGCGCTGCTTGAGCGCCATTTGGGCATTGACCAGGTGGCCGTGGATCCGGGCATATTCGGTGCTCTGGACTTCCTCGGCGTAGACCTCCTCACAGCAGCCCACCCAGGTATCGTACAGGCCGCGGGCGGAATCGATGACCTTGTCGGAGGCCTGCATCCGCTCCAGGGTGGCGCGCATGCGCTGGATGGATTTCATGCCCATGCCGGAGAAGAAGGACATGTACTCCTGCAGGGCCTTCTGGTAGTCCAGGCTGCGGCGGATCAGGTCCTGATACTGGGACTGCTCCTCCCGGGTGTAGCCCAGACCGGGGGCGGAAAGGACTTTGTCCACCGTGCTGGCGGGGGCGTGGGGCATGTTCCGCAGCAGGTCGCCCGGGATGGGGCTGAGGGAGGACATCATGCGCTGCCAGTTGTCGTAGGGCAGTTCCCAGAAGGCCATCATCTTGTGCAGGGCCTGATCACCCTGCTCCTGGCCACCCATGAAGGACTGCTGCATGTCGTTCAGGGTCTTGGTCAGGGAGGACCAGCCATCGGTGGCGGAACCGCCAAACTGGGGCAGGTTGTGCGTGAAGGTGTCGGCCATGCGGAAAAACATCTTGCCCTGCTCCATCATCCGCTCCATAAAGGTGCGGGACAGGTCGGGGGTGGCGGGGGCGAAGGCCTTCCACCACTGGTCCATGGCGGTTTCCCACGGGTTGGTCGCGGGGGCCTGGGCGCCCAGGGCCTTGCGGCTCAGGTCGGTCCACTGCTCCCAGTATTTTTGCTGAAGGCTCAGCCAGTCTTCGGTCATGGGTGCTCTCCTCGTTGGGGTATGGCAAAACAAGCTATCACGGAAAATTGTGCAGTGCAACAAAAGCCGCTTTGACATATAGTAGCCAGGTCAGCTTCAGGGCTGTCTTCTGGAGCTATGTATTTTGAGAGGAACTTCTCCAATGCAGAACTCCTGACATACCCCCTTCAACCATCTGAATTTAAGTTATAATC
>ERZ1645187.41-NODE-41-length-113999-cov-99.701467_pt1 | contig 113999 bp, 104 predicted proteins | sample MGYA00575352_ERZ1645187 | MGnify/ENA primary metagenome ERZ1645187 (study PRJEB40837, sample SAMN11349314) | freshwater sediment metagenome | isolation source: river sediment | host: Sediment | place: India: Wazaribad , New Delhi | collected 2017-02-21 ...
CCTCGGGCTTGGCGGCGGAAGCCTGCACCGTGCCCGTGCCCTCGGGCTTGGCGGCCGAGGCCAGCACATTGCCCGAGCCCTCGGGCTTGGCGGCCGAGGCCAGCACATTGCCCGAGCCTTCCGCCTTGGCGGAGGCGGGGTTGCAGGGCTTGGCGTTCTGAGCGAGAGCCGGCCCCGCGAAAACGAGAACGCCGGCCAGCAGAGCGAATTTGACAGCTTTCATGATCGTCGCCTTTCACTGCGCATTGAGGAATGTCGACCATGCCCACGAGCATCGCAGGCGAACCGATCAGCGGTCGCGTGGCGCCACAGTCGTTGCGAAACGAATACGCACGGGACGGCGAAATGTTTCAGGACGTGACGCAAACATTCGCTTGCGCTCAAGCACGGCGAATTCCATCGTTTCGCCACGTCCCGGGCGTATGGGACGTTCGCCTCGGGATTCTTCTCAGGCGCGCGGCGCTGTGCGCCCAAGAGGTCCGGATTTGAAGCGACGCCTGGCGCTCTCGGCATCCTTGCTATCCGTTGCGCTGGCCCTTGCGCTGGCCGCCGGCGGCGCGCTTCTTTTCATCGACGGGAACGAGCCGGCGACGCCCGTGGCCGATCCGCACGCCGCCGCGACCGCTCCGGCCGCGCCGCCGGTCGAAGAGCCGCCGGTCCGCGTCGCGCAGGAAAGGCCCGCGCCGGAGCCGGCGCCGGTCGTCGAGACCACGACCCTTTCAGGCGATCCGGCGACGCAGCCGCAGCCTGCGCCACAGCCTGCGCCCGTCCCGCCTACCCAGGCCCTGCCGTCTGCGACGCTCTCCAACCCTTGGGCGACCGCCCCCTGGGCGACCCCTTGGGCGCGGGGGGCGCCCGAGTCCGGCCCGGTCGTCGCCTATGCGCCGAACCTGCCGGCGGCGGCGGAAAATCCCGCGCTCGACGTTCCGCTGCCGCCGGCGCGGCCGGCCGGCATCGGCGTGCGGGCCACGCCGGGCGCCGTCGCGCCCACCGACGCGCCGCCGCCCGCCGCCGCCGGCGATTTCAAGAAAGGCTCGGCCGCGTTCGTGCGCATCTTCAAGAAGGAGGGGCAGCTCGAACTCTGGCTGAAGAAGGACGGCCGCTTCGCGCTCTTCAAGACCTATCCGATCTGCAAATGGTCCGGCGGCCTCGGGCCGAAGCTGAAACAGGCCGACTACCAGTCGCCCGAGGGCTTCTACGCCGTGACGGCGAAACAGCTGAAGCCCGATTCCGCCTATCATCGCGCGTTCAACCTCGGCTATCCCAACGCGTTCGACAGGCAACTGGGGCGCACCGGCGGGCTGATCATGGTCCATGGCGACTGCAAGTCGGTCGGATGTTTCGCCATGACCAACAGGGGCGTCGAAGAAATCTACAACTACGTGGAAGCCGCGCTGCGCGGCGGCCAGCGCGAAATGCCGGTGCACGTCTTCCCTTTCCGCATGACCGAAACCGCGATCGCGCGCGAAACACCGTCGGGATTCGCGAGCCTGTTCGGCGGCGCGCAGAACAATTGGGGCGACTTCTGGCGCAATCTGAAGGAAGGCCACGATCTGTTCGAACGCACCGGCGAGCCGCCTGTCGCCTACGCCTGCAACGGCAAATATGCGTTCGGCGCGGCGGGCCAGAGCTGCACGCGCATCGCCGGCTGGTGAGCGCGCCCGGCCCGCGTCCTCCGCCCATCGCGATCATTGCGACGGCGACCGTCAGCCGCCGAGATTGAACACGCGGCTGGGATTGAGTTCGCCCTCGCGCACGACGCCGAAGGCGACCGGCGCGCCGTCGCACACCGCATAAGCCTCCTCGCCCTCCGTCGGCGCGTCCCTGCCGCGCAGCAGGATCGACTGGCCGCGCCGCAGCCGCGCGGCGGCGTTGCGGTCGACCACGACGCACGGCAGGTCCGCCAGCCCCGCCTCCACCGGCAGGAGGGCCGGTCGCGCGCTCTCGAACGTTTCGCCGAGATCTTCGAGCCGCACCGCGGACTGTTCCGCAAACGGCCCGACGCGCGTGCGCCTGAGCGCCGTCACGTGTCCATAGCAGCCGAGCATGCGGCCAAGATCGCGCGCGATGGCGCGCACATACGTGCCCTTGCCGCATTCGGCTTCGAGCGTGGCGCTGTCCTCGTCGGCATGGACGAGCGCGAGCGTGTCGATGGTGACGGGGCGCGGCGCAAGCTCCACGATCTCGCCGTCGCGCGCCAGATCGTAGGCGCGTTCGCCGGCGACCTTGATCGCCGAAAAGGCCGGCGGACGTTGCAGGATCGTGCCGATGAAATTCGGCAGCGCGGCGACGATCTGGTCGACCGACGGACGCAGGTCGCCGGTCATCACCGGCTTGCCGTCAGAATCGTCCGTGTCGGTCTCCACGCCCCACGTGACGGTGAAGCGATAGGCCTTCTCGCCGTCCTGCACGAACGGCACGGTCTTGGTCGCCTCGCCGAAGGCGACGGGCAGGATGCCGGAGGCCAGCGGGTCGAGCGTGCCGGCGTGGCCGGCCTTCCTCGCGTTGAAGATGCGCTTGAGCCGCGAGACGGCGTGCGTCGACGTCATGCCGACCGGCTTGTCGAGGATGAGCCAGCCGTCGACAATCGCGCGATTGGAGCGGGGCTTGCTCATTCGGCGGCTTCGTCCCTGTCGGCCGGATCGGTCGGCTGCCGCAGGTCGCGCCGCACCTTCTCGGAGTTCAGGAGCGCGTCGATCTTCTGCGCGTTGTCGAAACTGTCGTCGATGCGAAAGCGCAGGTCCGGCGCGAATTTGAGATTGATCCTGCGCGCGACTTCGCCGCGCAGATACGCCTTGTGCCTGTCGAGCGCGGCCAGCACGGGACCTGAATCGGCGCCGCCCAGCGGCATGACGAAAACGGTCGCCAGTTTGAGATCAGGCGACATTTTCGCGCGCACGGCGGTGACGACATGCGTCTCCAGCACCGGATCGACGATCTCGTTGCGCGAGAGAACTTCGGATACGGCGTGGCGCACGAGTTCTGCGACGCGCAGCATGCGCTGCGACGGCTCTCCGCCGCCATGATGGGATCGGGACATGGGTTCTTCGCGCCTCGGCGCCTGCCATGCCGCGCGCCCGCCTCAGGCGGCGCGCGGCTCGTTTCGGAATTGGCCCTGTCGGAATTGGCCCTGGATGTCGAACGGGCCGCTCAGAGCGACCGTTTCACTTCCTCGACACGATAGCATTCGATCACATCGCCTGCGCGCATGTCCTGGTAGCCTTCGAACGCCATGCCGCATTCCTGACCCGCCAGCACTTCCTTGACCTCGTCCTTGAAGCGCTTGAGCGTCGACAGCTTGCCCTCGTGCACGACGACGTTGTCGCGAATGAGGCGCACGTGCGCGCCGCGCTCGACCGTGCCGTCGGTGACGCGGCAACCGGCGACCTTGCCGACTTTCGAAATGTTGAACACTTCGAGAATCTGCGCGTTGCCGAGCATCGTCTCGCGGATCGCCGGCGCCAGAAGGCCGGACATCGCGCCTTTCACATCGTCCACGAGGTTGTAGATGATGTTGTAGTAGCGGATTTCGATGCCGGTGCGCTCGGCCGCCTCGCGCGCTTCCTTGTGGGCGCGCACGTTGAAACCGATGACGATCGCGCCGGAAGCCTCCGCCAGCGTGATGTCGGATTCGGTCACGCCGCCGACGCCCGCATGCACGACGCGCGCGGCCACCTCGTCCGTGTTGAGCTTTTCGAGCGCGGCGATGATCGCCTCGACCGATCCCTGCACGTCGCCCTTGACGACGAGCGGGAATTCCTTGCGGCCGGCGGTCTTGAGCTGGCTCATCATGTCGGCGAGCGAGGAGCGCGCCGAACCGCCGCGCGCGGCGAGTTTCTCGCGCTTCTGGCGCTCGCGGTAGTCGGCGATCTCGCGCGCGCGCGCCTCGTTCTCGACGACGGCGACGCGGTCGCCGGCCTCCGGCGCGCCGTTGAAGCCCAGCACCTCGACCGGGAACGAGGGGCCTGCGACCGCCACGTTCGCGCCCTTGTCGTCGATCAGCGCGCGCACCTTGCCCCACTGGGCGCCGGCGACGACGATGTCGCCCACCCGCAGCGTGCCGCGCTGCACGAGCACGGAGGCGACCGGGCCGCGGCCCTTGTCGAGCCGCGCCTCGATCACCGAGCCTTCGGCGGACCGATCGGGCGCAGCCTTGAGGTCGAGCAGTTCGGCCTGCAGCGCGATGGCTTCGAGCAGCTTGTCGAGATTGGTCTTCTGCTTGGCGGACACTTCGACTTCGAGCGTCTCGCCGCCCATCGATTCCACCTGCACGTTGTGCTGGAGCAATTCGGTGCGCACGCGCTCGGGTCTGGCGTCGGGCTTGTCGATCTTGTTGATGGCGACGATCAGCGGCGCATCGGCCGCGCGCGCGTGGCTGATGGCCTCGACCGTCTGCGGCATCACGCCGTCGTCGGCGGCCACCACCAGCACCACGATGTCGGTGACCTTGGCGCCGCGCGCGCGCATGGCGGTGAAGGCCGCATGGCCGGGCGTGTCGATGAAGGTGATGGGCTGGCCGTTCGGCGCCGTCACCTGATAGGCGCCGATGTGCTGGGTGATGCCGCCGGCCTCGCCCGCCACCACGTTGGCGTGGCGGATGGCGTCGAGCAGCGAGGTTTTGCCGTGGTCGACGTGGCCCATGATGGTGACGACGGGCGGACGCGGCAGCAGCGCCTCCTCGGCGTCGGGCGCGTCGAACAGGCCCTCCTCGACGTCGGATTCGGCGACGCGCTTGACCGTGTGTCCGAATTCCTGCGCGATCAGTTCGGCCGTGTCGGCGTCGATCACGTCGGAGATCTTGTGCATCTGGCCCTGACGCATCAGGAACCGGATGACGTCCACGCCGCGCTCGGACATGCGGTTGGCCAGTTCCTGGATCGTGATCGTCTCGGGCAGCACGACCTCGCGCGCGATCTTTTCCTTCTGCTCCTGCATGTGCCCGCGCGTCAGGCGCTGCACGCGGCGCTTGAAGGAGGCGACCGAGCGCATGCGCTCCTCGTCCTCTCCGGAGGTGGCGCTGGAGACGGTCAGACGGCCGCGATTCTTCTGCTCGGCGCCCTTGGCCGGGCGCGGCACGGTCAGCGTCGGCTTCGGCATCGAGAGAGGACGGCGCAGCGGCTGCGGGACGCGCGGATCGGCGGCGCCGGCGGGGCGCGGCCCGGCGGGGGCGGCGGGCGCGGGCGGACGGGCGGCGACGGGCGCGGCGGCGGGCGCCGGCGCTTCGCCCGGCGGCAGGCGACGGCGCGCCTCCTCCTCCGACTTGCGCTTGGCCTCGGCCTCCTTGTGGTGACGCTCTTCCTCGGCGCGCTTGCGGGTTTCGGCGGCCTCGCGTTCGGAGGCCTCGCGCGCTTCGCGCTCGGCGCGGATGCGGGCGTCGGCCTCCGCGCGGCGGCGCTCCTCCTCCTCGCGCGTGCGGGCGTCGGCGAGCGCGCGTTCGCGCGCCTGCCGCTCGTCGTCGGTCAGCGTGCGCAGGACGACGCCGGAGGCGGATTTGGGCGGCGTGGGCCTGGCCGGCGCCTTGGGCGGCGCGGCGGGCGCGGCGGCCGGCTGCGGCGCGGGCGCGGCCTGCGCGGGCGCCTTCGCCTCGCCGGGGCCCAGCGTGCGGCGCTTCACCTTCTCCACCACGACCGCCTTGCTGCGGCCGTGCGAGAAGCTCTGGCGCACCATGCCCTGCTCGACCGGGCGCTTGAGCGACAGCGTCTTGCCCGAGCCGACCGTCAGGGTCTTGTCGCCTGTGTTCTTGTTGTCCGTCATACGTTCCGCGTCCTGGGGCTCAGCCCGTCAAACTCTCATCCGCGGCCGCGGCGTGCGCGCCGTCGACCGTCTCTCCGCGATATTGCTTCAGGCGCTGCCAGCGCGCGAGAAACGCTTCAGCCGCCGGCCCCGATTTGAGGGCTGCATGTATCACATTTGTGCGGCCCAAAGCCAAATCCAATTCGGCGCTCGAAAAGCTTTCGACCACCCGGGGCGCCCGACCGCCGTCGTGACGGCGCGACGCCTGCGCCAGCTTGCGCTTTCCGTCCGCGCCGCCATCGGCGGCGTCGATGAGCGCCACGGCCTCGCCGGCCGCGATCGCCGCCTCGACCTTGGCGAACCCGGCGACCGCCAGCCCCGCCTTGTTGGCCATCGACAGCGATTGCAGGCAGTCGCGCGCCATGAGCGCGTCCACCTGCGCGGCCAGATCCGCCGGCGCCTTCGCCGGCGCCTTGAAGGCCCGGGAAAAAGCGCCCTTGCGCGCGGCCTGCGCCACCAGCGCGGCGTCCGCCGTCACCCACACGCCGCGGCCGGGCAGTTTGCGCCGGACATCCGGCGTCACCGTCCCGTCGGGCGCCAGCGCGAACCGCACGCCCGCCTCCGGATGCAGCGGCGCGCGCGTGACGATGCAGGTGCGCACGGGCGCTGGACGCCTGCGCTCCTGCTCGCTGTCGTTGGCCTGCGCGGTCGCGATCAAGCTTCGTGCGTCTCCTCGCTCTCGACCGGCGTTTCGGGCGCGGCTTCCACCCAGCCCGCCTTCACGCGCGCGGCCATGATCATGGCTTCCGCCTCCTCGCGCGACAGGTCCATGCCGTCGAGGAAGCCCGGATACTTCACCGTCTCGCCGTCCTTCTTCTCGCTCCAGCCGACGAGATCGTCGGTGGCGCAGCCGGCCAGGTCCTCCACGCTCTTCACGTCGTTCTCGCCGAACTTGACCAGCATGGCGGTCGTGACGCCCTCGACGTCCTTCAGTTCGTCAGCGACGCCCAGTTCCCTGCGCCGCGCATCGTGCTCGGCCTCGATCTGTTCGAGCCAGCCGCGCGCGCGGTTCTGGATTTCCTGCGCGGTGTCCTCGTCGAAGCCTTCGATGCCGGCGAGTTCCGGCAGATCGACGAAGGCGAGTTCCTCCACCGACCGGAACCCTTCGGAGGCGAGCAGCTGACCAACCACCTCGTCGACGTCGAGCGCCTCCATGAAGGCGTTGGTGCGTTCCACGAATTCCTTCTGGCGCCGCTCGGATTCCTCCGCCTCGGTCAGAATGTCGATGTCCCAGCCGGTGAGCTGCGAGGCGAGCCGCACGTTCTGTCCGCGCCGGCCGATGGCGAGCGAGAGCTGATCGTCGGGCACCACCACCTCGATGCGCGAGGAATCCTCGTCCAGCACCACTTTCACGACTTCGGCCGGCTGCAGCGCGTTGACGATGAAGGTCGCCGCGTCCGCCGACCACGGGATGATGTCGATCTTCTCGCCCTGCAGTTCGTTGACCACGGCCTGCACGCGCGAGCCGCGCATGCCCACGCAGGCGCCGACGGGATCGATCGAACTGTCGCGCGAGACGACGGCGATCTTGGCGCGGGAGCCGGGATCGCGCGCGACCGACTTCACCTCGATCACGCCATCGTAGATTTCCGGCACTTCCTGACGGAACAGTTTGGCCATCAATTGCGGATGGGTGCGCGACAGGAAAATCTGCGGGCCGCGCTGCTCGCGCCGCACGTCGTAGACATAGGCGCGCACGCGGTCGCCGGGACGGAACATTTCGCGCGGGATCATCTCGTCGCGGCGGATGATCGCCTCGCCGCGGCCCAGATCGACGATGACATTGCCGTACTCGACGCGCTTGACGACGCCGTTGACGATGTCGGCGATGCGGTCCTTGTATTCCTCATACTGGCGGTCGCGCTCGGCCTCGCGCACGCGCTGCACGATCACCTGTTTGGCGGACTGGGCGGCGATGCGGCCGAAGTCGAACGGCGGCAGCGTCTCGGCGATCCAGTCGCCGGGCTGGGCGGCGGGATTGCGCTTGCGCGCATCGGCCAGCGCGATCTGCGTGGCGTCGTTCTCCACCTCGTCCACCACCAGCAGCAGGCGCGAGAACCGCACCTCGCCGCTCTTGGGATTGATCTCGGCGCGCACTTCCGTCTCCTGCCCGTAGCGGGAGCGTGCGGCTTTCTGCAACGCGTCCTCCATCGAGGCGATGACGATCGACCGGTCGATCGATTTCTCGCGCGCGACGGCGTCGGCGATCTGCAAGAGTTCGAGCCTGTTGGCGCTGACGGCCATGGCGGGGGTCTCCTATTTCGACACGGGGCCGGGTTTGCCGGCGCCCTTCTTCTTGAACCCGGCCTGAACGCCGGCCGGCAAAACGGGTTTCTGCTTCGCCGGGCGCCCGCCCTTGGCGGAAAAGCGGCCGGGGCCGCGCCGGGGCGCCTCGTCGTCGCCGGCGCGCGCGGCTTCCTCGGCGGCCTTGCCGGCGCGCAACGATTCGCGGATCAGCGCGTCCCTCAGCACCAGCCGCGCCTCGTCGAGATCGGCGAGCCGGATGCGCACCCGCGTCTCCTCGTCGGTGCGCGCGTCGGTCCGCTCGAGCGCCAGCGTCGCGCCCTCGTCCTCCACCGCCACGATCACGCCACGATAGCGCTTGCGGCCGTCGTCCGCCGGATGGGCGAGTTCGACGCGCGCCTCGTGGCCGACCGCGCGGCGGAAATCCGACACGCGCACCAGCGGGCGATCGATGCCGGGCGACGACACCTCCAGCCGGTAGGCCTGCGACACGGCGTCTTCCACATCCAGCACCGGCGAAAGATTTTCGCTCGCCAGTTCGCAGTCTTCGATGGTCATGGTTCCATCCGGCCGCTCGGCCATGATCTGCACCGTCATGCCGTCCTGGCCCGATATCTTCACGCGCACCAGCCGCAGCCCGAGCCCGTTGAGCGTGGGCTCGGCGACGCGGGCGATGCGCGCGGCAAGGCCCGTCTCCCCGCTCAGACGTTTTTCGTCGAGCGGCGGCAGCGGGGCCGTTTCGGCAGGCTGGGCGGGTTCGAGGCTCAAAAGATCTCCGAAGCGGTGCGGCGAAAGCCGGGCGGCTGGTTCAGACAACACGCCGGGCCAAACGAATGCCGGGGCAAACAAAAATGCCGGGGCAAACAAACAAAAATGCCGGGGCAAACAAAAAAGAGCGGGTCCCGGCGGGCCCCACTCTCACACGACCTTGATGGTCCGATGAGAAAGAAGATGGCGCTTATATACCGTCAAACGCCGCGGGCTTCAAGGGAAACCGCACGGGCCGCGCGCGCGGATTTCGATGCGCGGGCGGTCTTGCGCGCGCGCCGCGAGCGCACGACATTGCATCGCAGCGCCCCGGCGCGGGCCTTCGGCCCGAGGACGAGGCGTCATTCAAGAGAGTTTCACATTCAGGGAGTTTGACATGGGCCTTTTCGACGACGCCTTGAACCAGGCGGCTCCGGGCGGTCTCGCCAAGCCGATCGTCATCGCGCTCGGCGCGCTGCTTTTGAAGAACATGCTGTCGAAGAAGAGCGAGCCGGCGCCCGCGCCGCAGCCGATCCCGCAGCCCGCGCCGCAAGCCGGCGACGAGGGCGGATTGTTCGGCGGCCTGAGCGATCTGGTCGCCAAGATGCAGCGAGCCGGACAGGGCCAGACCATCGACAGTTGGGTCGGCACGGGGCCGAACAAACCGATCGAGCCGGGCCAGCTCGGTTCGGCGATCGGACAGCAGACGATCAGCGACATCGCCCGTCAGGCGGGCATCAGCGAGCAGGAACTGCTCCAGCACCTGTCGCGCGTGCTGCCGGGCGTCGTCGACAAGCTGACGCCAACCGGCCGGCTGCCGGGCGGTTTCGGCCGCGTCTGACCGCGCGCGCGCCCCGCACGAAAAAAGCCCGGACCGAAAAGTCCGGGCTTCTTTCTTGGGGTCCGAGCGTGCGCCGGCTATTCGGCCGCCGCGCGCACCACCGGGGCCGCCTCGCGCACCTTGGCGTCGACATGCGGCTCGAACGTGACGAAGTTCTTGCGGAACATTTCGACCAGTTTCTTCGCGGTCTCGGCGAATTCGGCCTTGGAGGCCCAGGTCTTCACCGGATCGAGAATATGCGGCTCGATGCCCGGCACCGACGTCGGCACCGCAAGACCGAAATAGGGGTCGGTGCGGAAGGTCGCCTTGTTGAGCGAACCGTCGAGCGCGGCCGACAGCAGACGGCGTGTGACGCGGATGGGCATGCGGCGGCCGACGCCATATTTGCCGCCCGTCCAGCCGGTGTTGACCAGCCAGCAGTCGACGTGATGGCGCGCGATGAGGTCGCGCAGCAGGTTGCCGTATTCCGACGGATGGCGCGGCATGAACGGCGCGCCGAAGCAGGTGGAGAACGTCGCCTGCGGCTCGGTCACGCCCTTCTCCGTGCCCGCGACTTTCGCCGTGTAGCCGGACAGGAAGTGATACATCGCCTGGCTCGCGTCGAGCTTGGCGATCGGCGGCAGGACGCCGAAGGCGTCGGCCGTCAGCATGACGATGTTTTTCGGATGGCTCGCCCGCCCGGTCGGCGAAGCGTTGGGGATGAAGTCCAGCGGATAGGCGACGCGGGTGTTCTCGGTCTTCGAGGCGTCGTCGAAATCGGGAATGCGGGTGACGGGGTCGATCACCACATTCTCCATCACGGAGCCGAAGCGCTCGGTCGTGGAGAAGATTTCGGGTTCGGCCTCCTTCGACAGCTTGATGGCCTTGGCGTAGCAGCCGCCCTCGAAATTGAAGACGCCGTCCTTCGACCAGCCATGCTCGTCGTCGCCGATGAGGATGCGGTTGGGGTCGGCCGAGAGCGTGGTCTTGCCGGTGCCCGACAGGCCGAAGAACACAGCCGATTCGCCGTCCTGGCTGTGGTTGGCGGAGCAATGCATCGGCATGGTGCCGGATTCCGGCAGCACGTAATTGAGATAGGTGAAGACCGACTTCTTCATCTCGCCGCCGTAGCTGGTGCCGCCGATCAGCACGATCTTGCGCGTGAAGTCGATGGCGATGACCGTCTCGGTGCGGCAGCCGTGGCGCTTGGGATCGGCCTTGAACGAGGGCAGGTCGACGATCGTCAGTTCGGGAACGAAGCCGGCGAGTTCCTCCGCGGTCGGGCGGATCAGCAGGTCGCGGATGAACAGCGAATGCCAGGCGTATTCGGTGAAGACGCGCGTGCGCACGCGGAACGTATGGTCGGCGCCGCCGTAGAGGTCCTGCGCGTACAGTTCCATGCCTTCGGCGTGTTTGATGAAATCGGCGAGCAGGGCGTCGAAGTGTTCTTTCGACATGCGGCCGTTGTTTTCCCACCAGACGGTGTCGTGCGTCCTGGCGTCGTCGACAACGAACTTGTCCTTCGGCGAACGGCCGGTGTGCACGCCCGTCTCGGCCACGAACGCGCCGCCCTTGGCCAGCACGCCCTCGCGCCGCTGCAACGCATGTTCGTAGAGCGCCGGCGCCTCGAGATTGTAGGCGACGCTCTTGAGATGCCTGAAACCGAATTTGTCGGCGCCGAAGGCCGCGTTGAAACGTCCCGTCTGTTTCATCGATATCTCCCGCCCTTTCGGCGCCGTCCGGAAAGCTTGCCGCGCCGGCTCGCGTTTGCGTCACGAAACTTGGGGACGTGTAGTCGCCGGCCGCATGGGGGGTCAAGTCATGTGTCCGCGACATTTAGACGAATGCGGCGCCCGTGCGCGGCCGCGCCGCCGGCGCCGATCGCGCGCCGCAGGCCCGTTGCGGCGGCGTTAAGGCCCCGTTAACCCGAAAAACCGGGGCCGTTGCATAAATGCAGCATCTCCCGACGCCATCCAGGCCAAGAAAATTCAGCGATCTACCGCGGCCTCGCGCGCGCCCGCCGGTTTCGTGGGTTCCGAGGCCGCGGGCGCATACGCGCGATTCGCAGTACAATGATGTAATCGGCCAAACAAATGCGCCGCGATGAAATGTCGTGCGCCGGCATTCCGGGGGTTCACATGAAAGGCATCTGGATGGCGACCGCCGCCGCGGTCGCGGCGCTCGCGCAAGCCTCTTCCGCTTCGGCGGCCGATCTCGCCGGGCGGCCCGTTCTCAAGAGCGCGCCGCCGGTCTTCGTCTCCGCCTGGACGTTCGAGACGGGGCTTCGCTACTGGTACAGCGTCGGCCGCTTCCGCTTCAATCTCGGCGATCCCTTCGTGCCCGGCCAGCTCAATTCCCGGCTCGACTACACCAGCCAGCGGGCGCACGCGGCGGAATCGTTCTTCCGGCTGGACCACGCCAGCGGCGTCTTCATCAAGGGTCTGGCGGGCGGCGGGTCGATCGTCGCCGGCAGGATGAACGACGAGGATTTTCCCCCGGCGGCCGTTCCCTATTCCAACACCCTGCAATCGAGCCGCGACGGCTCGCTGCGCTACGGCGGCGTGGATGTCGGCTACGTGTTCTGGAAACAGCCGATGTGGCAGGTGGAGGGCCTGGTCGGCTATCACTACTGGCGCGAGAAATACAACACCTACGGCTGCGCGCAGATCGCGGGCAACGCGGGCATCTGCGGCGTCGTTCCGCCGTTGTTCGGGCCGATCCCGACCTCGTTCAACAGTCTCGATCAGGACATCCGCGTTCATTCGCTGCGCATCGGCGGCGCGGTGAAGGTGAACGTGACGCCGCAACTGTCGGTGCGGATGGAGGGCGCCTATCTGCGCAGCTGGTTCGCGGGCAACGATTTCCACAATTTTCGCCCCAACATTCGGGGCGTGAACCAGTCCGGCAAGGGAGACGGCTTCCAGCTCGAGGGCCTCGTCTCCTACGAGGTCACGCCGGCGTTCACCATCGGCGCCGGGGCGCGCTGGTGGCGCGCGGAAACCGCCAACGGCCGGTTCCACTGGGAAAACACGATCATGGGCGCGACGTTCGGCGTGCCGTCGGCGCCGCTGCCGATGGCGCTCAACCGTTACGGCGTGTTCGTGCAGGCCGCCTACACGTTCGGAAAGACGGCCGGCGAGGCGCCCGGCCCCGTTCCGTTCCTGCCGTTCCTCGGCGCCGGCGCGCCCCGCGACTGGAGCGGGCTGCATGTCGGCTTCAATCTCGGCCGTGGCTTCGGCGACGGCGGCGGCGCGGTCGACGCGGCCTCCCCCACCGCCGCCACGTTCCAGGCGCTCGGCCGCCTGCCCATCCAGCAGAAGTACGGAACCTATGGTTTCCTCGCCGGCGGGCAGATCGGCTACGACTGGCAGTTCGGCCGGTTCGTGGCGGGCGCCGAGGTGGACCTGTCCTATGCGCATATCGCGGGCGGCGACGGACTGTCGGACATCAACACCGGCCTGTTCTTCACCACCCGGCGCCAGAACATCTCGTGGCTGGGCACGGCGCGCGCGCGGCTCGGCTTCACGCCGTTCGGCTCGACGCTGATCTACGCCACGGGCGGCCTCGCCTTCGGCGGCGTGCAGACGCATTCGGCCTTCTCGTCGCTGGTCGGCGGCTCCTGCGTCGCCTTCTTCTGTTCTTACGGCGAGACCTCGCGCACGGCGACCGGCTGGACCATCGGCGCCGGCATGGAGAGAAGCCTGACGCAGAACCTGAGCCTGAAGACCGAGTATCTGTACGTGGATCTCGGCCGGCAGACGACGCCGGTCTTCTCGTTCGGCGGCGCCAATCTGGCCGGCGTGCCGGTCGACTACGCGACCCGGTCCAACCTGCGCAACCACGTGTTCCGCTCGGGTCTGAATTACAAGTTCGGCTGGGGCGGGCCGGCGCCGGTCGTGGCGAAATACTGAACGGGCCTTCGGCGGGTTTCGGCCCGCCGGCCGAAACGCGCTAGCTGCGCCGCGCGTCGGCCGCCAGAGCGACCAGCATGCGGCGCAGATCGTCGCCGTCGCGCGCCCGCGCCGCGAAGCTCACGCGCGCGGTGCGGTCGCCGGCCGCCAGGTCGATGCCGTCCGGGTCGACGCCCGTGGCCTTCCAGGCGCCGTCGGGCTGGCCGTCGAGCTTCGTCGCATAGAGTTTCAGAGCGTCCGCGTGGTCGGCGTTCAGATGCGCGAGCGCGCTTTCCTCGATAGCCATCAGCGCTTCGGCGCCGGCGCAGTCGGTCAGCGCCTCGGCTGCCGAAAACCCGGCCGCGCGCGCAAAGCCGCCATTGAGGTGGAAGGCGCGCGGGGTCATGCGCCAGAACGAGAAATCCGCGAAATCCGCGTAGAGCGCCGATTTGGGATGGCGCGCCAGAAACCGCGCGCGCACGCGCGGGTCGTCGTCGCGGCGCGCCTCGCCCTGCACGGTCAGCCGCGGATGGGCGAGCGGATCGCCCTTGCCGGTCTGGGCGAGCAGCAGCGAGCAGGTCGCGCGCGCGGCCAGATGGCGGGTGTGGCCCGCGAGCGTCGACATGAGGAACAGGGGGGCGCCGTCGTGGGCGGTCGCGACATTGACCAGGCTGACGAACGGGGCGTCTGCGTCGTCGAGGGTGGCGAGCGCGCCGGCGCGGATCGTCCGCAACAGGCGCCGGGCTTCGCCCAGCGCATCGTAGGACGTTGATCCGTTTTCGCTTTTCGGGGGCTCGGGCGCGGGCTGCTTGTCCAAGGGTCGATTTTCCGGTTCGAGGTCGTATATAAGACGAACGACGCCGCTTTGCACAAATGCAGTCGGCAAATCATTGTTCAGTCTGCGTTCACGCCGTGGGCGACACTATATAGGCGGATGAATGGCGCACGAGCGCCTCAACCGCATCGCGCCAAGCGCCGGCGCCTGTCCGCGTCGAGAGCCTGCCCGCGAATTCGAGGACGACGTCTTTATGCCCACCATCGCTCTGGTCGACGACGATCGAAACATTCTCACCTCCGTGTCCATCGCGCTCGAAGGGGAAGGCTATCGCGTCCAGACCTATACCGACGGGGCGGCCGCGCTCGACGGGCTGAAGACCAACCCGCCCGACCTTGCGATCTTCGACATCAAGATGCCGCGCATGGACGGGATGGAGCTGCTGCGGCGGCTGCGCCAGAAATCCGATCTGCCCGTCATCTTCCTCACCTCCAAGGACGAGGAGATCGACGAACTGTTCGGCCTCAAGATGGGCGCCGACGATTTCATCCGCAAACCGTTTTCGCAACGCCTGCTGGTGGAGCGCGTGAAGGCCATCCTGCGGCGCGCCAATCCGAAGGAAGCCTCCGCGCAGAAGGAATCGGAGGTGAAGATTCTCGAGCGCGGCGCGCTGCGGATGGATCCCGAACGCCACACCTGTTCGTGGAACGGCGAACAGGTGACGCTGACCGTCACCGAATTCCTGATCCTGCAGGCGCTCGCGACGCGGCCCGGCGTGGTGAAGAGCCGCAACGCGCTGATGGACGCCGCCTACGACGACCAAGTCTATGTCGACGACCGCACCATCGACAGTCACATCAAGCGACTGCGCAAGAAATTCAAATCGGTCGACGCCGATTTCGAGATGATCGAGACGCTCTACGGCGTCGGCTATCGGTTCAAGGAGGCGTGACCCGGACGCCATGAGCGTGGAGGCCCACAGCGAAACGGCCGGACCACGGCCGATGCGCCGGCTGAAACGGCTCGTGCGGCTGCGCCAGATGTGGCGCGGGCTGGCGGCGCGGTTTTCCTCCTCGCTCACGCGGCGCATCATCGTCATCAACATGGCTGGGCTGATCGTCCTGCTGATCGGCTTTCTGTATCTCAACCAGTTTCGCGCCGGCCTGATCGACGCGCGCATCCAGAGCCTGCAGACGCAGGGCGAGATCATCGCCGCCGCCATCGCCGCCTCCGCGACGGTGGAGACGGACGCCATCGCCATCGATCCGGAAAAACTGCTGCAGCTCGCGCCCGGCCAGAGCACCGGCGCCAGCGACGAATCCTCGCCCAGCCTCGAGTTCTCCATCAATCCCGAACGCGTCGGCCCGCTGCTGCACCGGCTCGTCTCGCCGACGCGCACACGCGCGCGCGTCTACGACCGCGACGGCTACCTGCTCCTGGACTCGCGCTCGCTCACGAGCCGGTCCACCATCCTGCGCTCGGAACTGCCGGCGACGCGCGACGACAAGGGCTCGACGCTGCAACGCTGGTGGCAGGCCGCCACAGGCTGGCTGTTGCGGGCCGACCTGCCGCTCTACGAGGACATCGGCGCGGCCAACGGGCAGACCTATCGCGAGGTCACGCGCGCGCTCTCGGGCGGGGAGGAAGCGGTGGTGCGCGTCAATCGCGCGGGCGAGACGGTCGTGTCGGTCGGCGTGCCGATCCAGCGGTTTCGCGCGGTGCGCGGCGCGCTTCTGCTGTCGACCGAAGGCGGCGACATCGACGCCATCATCGCCTCCGAACGGCTGGGCCTGATCCGCATCTTCCTGGTCTCGGCGAGCGTGATGCTGCTCTTGTCGCTGTTGTTCGCCGGCGCGATCGCGGGACCGATCCGGCGGCTGGCGGAAGCGGCCGAACGCGTGCGTCGCAGCGGCGCGGGGCGTGCGGAAATTCCGGATTTCTCGGACCGGTCGGACGAGATCGGCCATCTCTCCGGCGCGCTGCGCGACATGACGCGCGCGCTCTACAACCGAATCGAGGCGATCGAGAGTTTCGCGGCCGACGTGGCGCACGAACTGAAGAACCCCCTCACCTCGCTGCGCAGCGCGGTCGAAACGCTGCCGATCGCGAAAACCGACGAGTCGCGCGCGCGCCTGCTCGACGTCATCCAGCACGACGTGCGCCGGCTCGACCGGCTGATCAGCGACATTTCCGACGCCTCGCGGCTCGATGCGGAGCTGGCGCGCGTCGACATGACGACCATCGATCTCGGCGACATCGTGGAAGGCGTGGTGCGGATCGCGGCCAGCGTCGACCGCGGCGACGGCGTGTCGGTGGCGTTCGAGCGCAGGATGCGGGGGCCGGCGCGCGCGCTCGGCCACGAATCGCGCATCGGCCAGGTGCTCAACAATCTCATCGACAACGCGCGCTCGTTCTCGCGCGCGGGATCGAGCGTGCGCGTGTCGATCCGCCCACTGCGCGAGGATCGCGGCGAACGCTCGCGCGAGGGCTATGCGATCGAGGTCGACGACGACGGTCCCGGCATTCCCGAACATGCGCTGGAGCGCATTTTCGAGCGGTTCTACACCGACCGGCCGGACCAGGGATTCGGACAGAATTCCGGGCTGGGCCTGTCGATCTCGCGCCAGATCGTGGAGGCGCATGGCGGGCGCATCGTCGCCGCCAATCGCACAAACCACGCCGGCGAGGTCGAGGGCGCGCGTTTCACCGTCTGGCTGCCCGCCGCATGAACGGGGCGCGCCAGACGCTGCACGCGACGGTCCTCGTCGTCGGCGATGCGGGCGTTCTGCTGCGCGGGCGTTCGGGCGCGGGCAAGAGCGCGCTCGCGCTCGAACTGATCGCGCGCGCGCCCCTGGAGGGCGCCTTCGCCCGCCTCGTGGGCGACGACCGGGTGATCGTGACGGAGGCCGGCGGGCGCATCGTCGCCCAGGCGCATCCGGCGCTCGGCGGGCTCGTCGAACAACGTTTCCTCGGTCTGGCGCAGGTCGGCCACGAAGACCGCGCCGTCATACGGTTGGTCGTCGATCTGGTCGACCGCGACCTGCGGCGCGACGCCCCGCCGCGCGCCCCGCGGCCGGACGACGCGGTCGCCGAGATCGCCGGCGTCCGTCTGCCGCGCATGACCGCGCCGATCGGCGACGCCGGCGCCGTTCGCCTCATCATGGGGCGTCTTCAACAATTGTCAGCGTAAACGGGGAGAAACTGCGCATTTCGCTTGCCAAGCGCGCCGCGACGCACAAAATGGCCGACCACGCGCGCGGTTCGTCCCGGCCGACCGTTCGCGCATCGCGGGAAGGATCGTGATCTCCATTTCGTCCAAAGCGCCGCTTTCGCTTTCCGGAACGGGCGCTTGGCCCGTGGCGCGCCAGAGCGGTGGCGCGCGATGATCGGCATGGTGCTGGTGACGCACGGCGAACTCGCCACGCAGTTTCGCGCCGCGCTGGAACATGTCGTCGGTCCCCAGAAACAGCTGGAGACCATCGCCATCGGCCCAGAGGACGATATGGAGCGCCGGCGCCGCGACATCATGGACGCGGTCGCGGCCGCCGACAGCGGGGACGGCGTCGTGCTTCTGACCGACATGTTCGGCGGCACGCCCTCCAATCTGGCGATCTCGGTGATGAACGGGGGCCGCGTGGAAGTGGTGGCCGGCATGAACCTGCCCATGCTGATCAAGCTCGCCTCGGTGCGCGACGGCGCCAGCCTGGAAGCGGCGGCGACGCAGGCGCAGGATGCGGGCCGCAAATACATCCAGATCGCCAGCCGCGTACTGAGCGGGAAATAGCCATGCAGGACGCCGGTTTCGACGACGACTGCCCCGGCCCGCCGCCGCCGCCCGAAGGCGCCGTGGTGCGCGACATGCTCATCGTCAACAAGAAGGGCCTGCACGCCCGCGCGACCGCCAAATTCGTTCAATGCGTCGAGAGTTTCGATTGCGACATCACCGTCACGCGCTGCGGCGAGACGGTCGGCGGCGCCTCCATCATGGGCATCCTCACGCTGGGCGCCGGCATCGGCACGACCATCACGGTGGCGGCCGTCGGGCCGCAGGCCGACGCTGCGATCGAGAAGATCGCCGCGCTCGTCGCCAACCGATTCGGCGAAGAGGAATGATCGCGCGGCGCGGTATGCCTTTCGCCCGGTAAGCGCCTGGCCGGACGAATCCCGGATGCATGTAAGACTAACGCAACTTTTGGTTGGCATTTTCGCCAAAAGGACAATCTGTGCGTGCATCGACCTCGGGCCTTCGAAGCCCGCCGCGTGTCGGATCGCCACAGTCGCGGGGGTCGGGACATGCGGGCGCAGCACGCTGTGTGGCGGGAACAGACGGGTTGGGCGGGCGCGGGCGAGGCGCTCGACGAGGCGCAGGTGGCGCTGGCGTTCGGCGCGCGCGCGGCGCTCGCGGACAGCGCGCTCATCGACGATCTGAAAGCGCGGTATCCGCGCGCCCACATCCTGGGCTGCTCGACCGGCGGCCAGATCATCGGCGACGACGTGAGCGATGTCGGCGCCGCGTGTCTGGCGCTCGCCTTCGATCGCACGGATGTGGCGGTGGCGGACGCGCATGTGGAAGACCGCACGCAATCGTTCGCGGCCGGCCGCGACGTGGGCGTGGCGCTGGCGCGGCCGGACCTGCGCGCCTTGTTCGTGCTGTCGGACGGTCTGTCCGTCAACGGCAGCGAACTGGTCGCGGGGCTGCGCGCGGGCGCGGGAGAGACCGTCACGATCACCGGCGGGCTCGCCGGCGACGGCGCCGATTTCGGCGCGACGCTCGTTCATGCGCGCGGCCGCACGCGACAGAACGCGGTCGCCGCCGTCGGGTTCTACGGCGACGCGCTGATGGTCGGCCACGGCAGCGTCGGCGGCTGGTCCTCGTTCGGTCCGCGGCGCGCGATCACCCGCTCGCAGGGGCCCGTGCTGTATCAACTCGACGGCAAGCCCGCGCTCGATCTCTACAAGGCCTATCTCGGCGAGGAAGCCGAAGGGTTGCCGGGCTCCGGCCTGCTCTATCCGCTGCGCATCTCCAATCCGGCCGATCCGCGACAGGCGATCGTGCGCACGATTCTGTCCATCGACGAAGCCAGCGGCAGCATGACGTTCGCCGGCGACATGCCGCAGGGCTGGTCCGCTCAGCTGATGCGCGGCGATTTCGACCGGTTGGCGGCCGCCGCCGAGGATGCGGCCGCCAACGCGATGGCCCCGCTCGCCGCGCTCTCCTCGCAGAAGGCGGCGGTGATGATCAGTTGCATCGGGCGGCGCATCGCGATGGGCGAATGCATCGTGGATGAAATCCACGCCGCGCGCCGCGCCATCGGAACGGCCGCCTGCACGGGCTTCTATTCGTATGGCGAAATTTCGCCGCACGAAGCGACCGGTATGTGCGAACTGCACAACCAGACCATGACGGTCACGACCTTCGCGGAAAGGGCGTAGCGCGTGCATTCCGTTCTCGCCAGCCAGATCGCCCGCTGCCGCCGCGACGACGGCGCGCTGGACGTGGAACAGCTGTGCGTGCTGGTGGAGCGCGCCTATGCGCAGTTCGACCAGCAGCGCGCGCGGCTGGAACGCGCGACCGCGCTGATGGTGTCGGAGATCGAGGAAGCCAACCGCGCGCGCGAGTCGACCCTCGAACGGCTGAAACAGGAACACGACAAACTCGACGATGCGCTGGAAAACATGCCGCAGGGGATCGCGATGTACGACGCCGACGGCGTGCTCGTCGTCGCCAACACGCCGTTCCGGCGTTTCGCGGGGGTCTCCGACGACGGCTCCAGCCGGTTTCGCGACATCCTGCGCCATTGCGAAAGCCGCATCGCCCAGTACGACGCGCCGCTGGAGGATATTCCCGAACGCATCGCGCGCGGCGAACACATCGAGCGCACGCTCACGCTGACCAACGGGAAGACGATCGCGCTCAACTGTCAGCCGCGCCAGAACGGCGGCTGGGTGACCATCCAGCGCGACGTGACCGAGCAGCAGCGCGCCAACGAACGCATCCGCTATCTGGCGCGTCACGATTCACTGACGGGACTTTCCAATCGCGTGGTGATCAACGAGACGATCGACCGCGAAATCGCGGACGCGCGCTGCGGCGACAATGTCGCCGTGCTGTGTCTGGACCTCGATCATTTCAAGGCGGTGAACGACACGCTCGGACATCCGACCGGCGACCGGCTGTTGCAGGAGGTGGCGAGACGGCTGCGCGAAGCCGCCGCCGAAGCCGCGGCGATCGGCCGGCTGGGCGGCGACGAATTCGCCGTGGTGCAGGTCGCCGCCGGACAGCCGCATGCGGCGCTGGGGCTGGCCAAACATGTCGTCGATGTTCTCAGCCGGCCCTACGAGATCGACGGGCACGTGATGACCGTCGGCGTGAGCGTCGGCATCGCGGTCGCCTGCCCGGCCGCCAACGACGCGGCGACGCTCATGCGCAACTCCGACATCGCGCTCTACCGCGCCAAGGCCGACGGGCGCGGCGCGCACCGGTTCTTCGAACCGGGCATGGATCTCGAAATCCAGAAACGACGCCAGCTCGAAATCGACCTGCGCGGCGCGCTGGCGGCGGGCGAATTCGAACTGCACTACCAGCCGCTGATGACCATGAAGAGCGGCGCCATCAGCCGCTGCGAGGCGCTGCTGCGCTGGCGGCGCGGCGGCGGCGAGATGGTCGCACCCAACGTGTTCATACCGGTGGCCGAGGAAATCGGGCTCATCCGCGACATCGGCGCCTGGGTGCTGATGACCGCGTGCCGGGAAGCCGCCGGCTGGCCGCGCGCCATCGGCGTCGCGGTCAACGTGTCGGCCATCCAGATTTCGTCTCCGGGGCTGGTGGACACGGTGGCGCGCGCGCTCGCCCTGTCGGGGCTCGACGCGCAGCGGCTCGAAATCGAGATCACCGAATCGGTGCTGCTGAACGAAACCGAACACACCATCGGCGTGCTCAAGGGCCTGCGGCGCATGGGCGTGCGCATCGCCATGGACGATTTCGGCGCGGGCTATTCCTCGCTGTCGTATCTCCGGCGCTTCCGGTTCGACACGCTCAAGATCGACCGCGCCTTCATCCACGATCTCACGCACAACCAGGAAGCCGACGCCATCGTGCGCGCGATGATCGAACTGGCCGCCGCCTTCGGCATGTCGACGACCGCGGAGGGCGTGGAAACCGTCTATCAGGCCGATCTCCTGCGCGCGCTCAACTGCACTCTGGCGCAGGGCTACCTTTTCCACCGTCCGGCGCCGGCCTCCGTCATCGACGCGCTGCTGAAGCGCGGCGGGCGAACCGCCGTCGCCTGAACGCCATCAACCCTGAAGCCTGCGGCGCGCCGCCAGAAGGCCGGCCGTCGATCCGTCGAGTCCGTCGAGCGGCGCGCGGGAATCGCACGCCAGCGGCACGAGGCGGCCGCATAATTCCTTGCCCAGCTCCACGCCCCACTGGTCGAAGGGATTGATGTCCCACAGCACCGATTGCACGAACACCTTGTGTTCGTAGAGCGCGACCAGCCGCCCGAGCGTGCGCGGGTCGAGCCGGCGATAGAGGAACGTCGAGGACGGACGGTCGCCGGAAAAGACCTTGTGGGGCGCGAGCGCCGCAATCGCGTTCGCGTCCATGCCCTGCGCGGCGAGTGCGGCCTTCGCCTGCGCCAGCGTGCGCCCGCGCATGAGCGCCTCGCTCTGCGCGATGCAATTGGCGAACAGGAGCGCGTGATGCGCGTCGTCGGCGGCCGTCGGTTCGGCGGCGACGAGGAAGTCGATCGGCGCCACGTCCGTTCCCTGATGCAGCAACTGGAAAAACGCATGCTGGCCGTTCGTACCCGGTTCGCCGAACACGAACGGACCGGTCGCGCGCGCAACCGGCGCGCCGGCGCGCGTGACCGACTTGCCGTTCGATTCCATATCGAGCTGTTGCAGATAGGCGGGAAAGCGCGCGAGCCGCTGGTCGTAGGGAATGACGGCGCACACGCTCTCGCCCCACACGTTGCGGCGGAACGCGCCGAGCAGCCCCATGAGCGCGGGGATGTTCCTGTCGAGCGGCGCGGAGCGGAAATGTTCGTCCACATCCTGCCCACCGCGCAGGAACTCCTCGAAATGGTCCGGTCCGATGGCGACGACGAGCGAAAGCCCGATGGCCGACCACATGGAATAGCGACCGCCGACCCAGTCCCAGAAACCGAACACGCGGTCGGGACGTATGCCGAACTCGGCCACCTTGTCGAGCCGCGTGGAGACGGCGGCGAAATGGTCGCCGACCGCGGCCTCGCCCAGCGCATCCGCCACGAAGCGGCGCGCGGAGGCCGCGTTCGCCATCGTCTCCTGCGTGGTGAAGGTTTTCGAGGACACGACGAACAGCGTGCGCGCGGGGTCGAGCTTGCGCAGCGTGTCGGAGAGATCGGCGCCGTCGACGTTCGACACGAAATGCGGCGCGATCTCCGCGTTGGCGTAGGGCGAGAGCGCGCGCGCGGCCATCGCCGGGCCAAGATCCGACCCGCCGATGCCGATGTTGACGATGTCGGTGAAATGTTCGCCCGTCGCGCCGTGGATCGCGCCCGCGCGCACGGCGCGCGCGAATTTGGCGACCTTTTCGCGCGTCGCCCGCACCTCCGGCATCACGTCTTTTCCATCGACCACGAAAGGCGCGTCGGTCAGGTTGCGCAGCGCCATGTGCAGCGCCGGACGCCCCTCCGTGTTGTTGACCCGCGCGCCGGCGAACAACGCGTCGCGCCATTTCTCGAGTTCGGCGGCGCGCGCGAGGTCGACCAGCAGCGCGATCGTATCGGTCGTGGCGCGATGTTTGGAGAAATCGAAAACGAGATCGTCGAGCGCGACGTGAAATTTCTCGAACCGCTGCGGGTCGGCCGCGAACAGATCGATCGCGCGCGTCTTGCGAAGTTCGGCGGCATGGGCGGCGAGAGCGGAGAAAGCGGCGTCGACAGCGGGACGGGACATGAATCACCTCGATCTGGCGGCGCGGAACCTAATCCTTCCGGCGCGTCCCGGAAACCGGGCGCGGCGCGAGAAAACGGCGCAGGGTCCGCTCCAGCGCCGCCGCATCCTTCAATTCGCATTCCCAGACGACCAGCGCGCGAAAGCCGGCGGCGGCGAGCGCCTGCGCATTGCGGGCGTCGCGCGCGCGGTTGCGCGCGATCTTGGCGCGCCAGTATTCGGCGTTGGCCTTCGGGGCGCGCGCCCCGCGCCTGCAATCGTGACCGTGCCAGAAACAGCCGTGCACGAAGATCGCCAGTTTGCGGCCGACGTAGGCGATGTCGGGCTTTCCCGGAATGTCGGCGCGCTGAAGCCGGTAGCCGGGCGCGATGGCGTGCAGAATCCGCCGCACCTTCAGTTCGGCCGATGTGTCGCGGCCCTTGACCGCGCGCATGATGGAGGAGCGGTCCATCCGATTTGCAGCTGCGCTACTTGCGTCGGATCGGAGTTTCCTTGGATTCTTGGACAATCGTTTCAGCCCGCCGGACAATGGTCTTGCGAACGGTTTCTACGCCTGCATAAGCGACTTCAAAATCCACGTAATTCAGCTCGTCGTCTACCCCACCAAAGCACCTATGAAACGCCATTAAGAGCTCGACGGACTGCAACGATTGAGCGCGGGGTTTAGGATTATTCCGTGGTTCTGGGATTGTAGCGGGAAACAGGTAGATGCAGGGTGGGGGAAGAGTGAATTGCGCGACTTGGATATGCCGAGATGTATTGTCGGCAACCTTGGGACAGGGTCGGCCCAGCGTTCCACAAACCCAGTCCCAAACGATCAGCCCATCGACCCTCTTGGCGTTTGCGACGACTTCTGCGCTCAAGCGTGTGTGAAGGCCAGACCAGACATTGCGCTGTGGATCACCGCCCTGATTTGTGCTGACACTCCAGACCACGAACTCCTGCGCATGTGCTGGACGCTCAAAGATATTCGTATTGTTCCCATCGAGCCCGCCTTTCAGCTCGATAACCGCAACTTTCCCGCTCGGAAGCTCGACGGTGTAGTCGTAACGGTTCTGGGAACCGGACGATTCGAACGTCCTTATGTGATTGTGATCCTGCATGAAGCTAAGGATTGCGCGAACGAAAGCGCGCTTTTCGCTCATAGATGCTGCAAATTGACCTCGAACCCGTTCGATTGCGCCGCGGAATAAACCGGAATTGTAGAAATCCCTTTCGGTCAATCCGTGAGCGCCAAGCTTGTGTGATTCTGTTCTTAGAACCTCGGCGAGTTCTTCGATTTTTTGCTTCAAGCTCGGGCTTGTCCTGCACGGCACAACACTCATGCAGCTATCTCTTCTGCGCGGCGAACACCCTGGAGAACCGGCTCCAGGATATTACCAGCCAGATGCCGGACGACCGGAACCGCGACGCCGTCACCTGTTAGATGATACGCCTCATTGTAGTTCGACGGCAGTTTGTAGTCGTCGGGCAAGCCCATCAATCGCGCGGTTTCCCGAGCGGAGATGAGTCTCGATCGGATGCGCCCGTTCTCGACTACGAAAATAAACTGTCGGCTCGAACCGCCGGCAGGGGTTCTCAGACATCCGGCCAGATCGTCAAATCGAGCTTCTGTTCGCTGGACCTTTTCTCCGTTCGCGTCATATCGCGTCCGCCGGTACGCAGCGCCAACCATTTTGCGTCTGAGCCTTTTTGCCGCCGCCACCTTCTCTAGATGCAGCGGGCTCATTTTGTCCACGAGAGCGCTGGTCTCTTGAGCAGAGTGCCACGAAACATCCACGGGATTTTCTTCAATGACATTTGCTAGATGGAAATTTCGCTTCGGAACGTCCGCAATGTGCCACCAAATCCAACCATTCTGGAGCTTGGCGGGTAACGAACGAAACGCAGAGATCAGCGCTCGCGTGTGAAACGGCTCCACAGGGTTTTGGGCGACCAGATGAGGAGGAATCTCAACGCCATCTCGGGTGGCGATTATGAACAGCCGAGGTCGTGATTGAGGAAGAAACAACGCCGCGTCGACCACAACCGCACCGAACTTGTAGTCCTCTTTTGCAAGTGCGCGACAGATGGCAGAAAAATCCTTGCCTCCGTGCGAAGTGAGAGTGCCGCAGACATTTTCCAAGACCAGCAATTTTGGATGCCGCCCCTCAGAACGAAGCTGCTTGATTAGCTCCCAAAAAGGCCAAAAGGTTCCTGACCTTTCCCCCTTCAGACCCGCTCCCCCGCCCGCAAGTGACAAATCTTGACAAGGAAATGAAGCCCAAACGAGATCAGGCTCACCCGCCAAGTCTTCGCTCTTGATTGTCCGAACATCACAAGAGCGCATCTCCCCTTCGCCCCAATTCAGGCGATAGGTTTCCGCTTTCCTGAGATCGAAATCGTTGGCGAACAGGCAGCGCCATGCTGAACCGAGCCCGGCGCGGGCCATGCCACCACCGGCGAAAAATTCATAGAACGTCGGCTGAATCATCGAATCAATCGCCCTCGATGAGAGGCTACCGTTCTTGCTTTGTGCCGTCCACTCGCCTCACACGCGCATCGGCATCAGCACGTAGAGCGCGCTCGCGCCGTCGCGGTCCTGGATGAGGGTGGGCGAACCGGGGTCGGCGAGCTTGAACAAGGCCGTGTCGCTGTCGAGCTGGCCGGCGATGTCGAGCAGGTAGCGCGCGTTGAAGCCGATATCGAGCGGGCCGGAATCGTAATCGACCTCCAGTTCCTCGATCGCGGTGCCGGCGTCGGGGTTGGAGACGGACAGAACGAGCTTGCCGTCGGCGAGCGCGAGTTTGACCGCGCGGCCGCGCTCCGACGAAATGGTCGACACGCGGTCGACCGCGCGTTCGAAATCCTTGCGCTCGACGACCAGACGCTTGTCGTTGCCGGTGGGGATGACGCGCGCATAGTCGGGGAACGTGCCGTCGATCAGCTTGGTCGTCAGCACGACGGCGCCGAAATCGAACCGGATCTTCTGCGGCGACAGTTCGATGGTCACGTCGCTGTCGTTGTCCTCGATCAGTTTCTGCACCTCGCCGACCGCCTTGCGCGGCACGATCACGCCCGGCATGCCGGCCGCGCCCTGCGGCGCGGGCGTCTCCACCCGCGCCAGCCGATGGCCGTCGGTCGCCACAGCGCGCAGCATGGAATGGCCGTCGACCTCGGCCGCATGCAGGTAGATGCCGTTGAGGTAGTAGCGCGTCTCCTCGTTGGAGATGGCGAACTGCGTCTTCTCGATCAGTTTCTTCAGGTCGCGCGCCGAAAGAACGAACCTGTGCGTCATCTCGCCAGCGGAAATGTCGGGGTAGTCGCTTTCGGGCAGGCTCTGCAGGGTGAAGCGCGAGCGGCCGGATTTCAGCAGCAACTGCCCGCTGTCGCCCGTCCCTTCCAGCGAGACCTGCGCGCCGTCGGGCAGTTTGCGGACGATTTCGTAGAGCGTGTGGGCCGGCAGCGTGGTCGCGCCTTTGGCCGCGACGTCGGCGGCGACGGTCTCGGTCACCTCCAGATCGAGGTCGGTCGCCTTCAGCAGCAGCGCGCCGGCGTCGGCCCGCAGCAGCACGTTGGAGAGGATCGGGATGGTGGTGCGCCGCTCCACCACCCGGTGCACATGGCCGAGCGAACGGAGAAGGGCGGCTCTTTCCAGCGTGACTTTCATGGTCCTGACGACTTTCAGCGAAATGACGACTTTCAGCGAAATGACGACGTTCAGCGAACGTGCGCCGGCGCGCGGTCGCGCGGGCGCGGGAAACCGGGGGCGAAACTGTGGCTTCTGGCGCGCCCGAGCGCAAGGCGCTCGCCGTGTTTATCCCCGCTCCAAACCCGGCCGCGATCCTTTACCCGCCCTTAATGCGCCGTCTTTAATTCTCATGGAGCCGTCTCTGCGAGGCGCGGGCGATCATGTGGGGACGGGGTCGAGGAGGACGGGGGCGCGGCATGCCGCCCCGCGGGGAACGGAAGGAACCGACGCTCGGCGCCCCGTTCGATCCCGCCGCCGATTCGCAGGACCGCATGGAGGCCCGCCGGCGCAAGGGCCGGGTCGAGCCACGGGTGGACGGCGGCGCGGATTTCGGCGCCGGGGAGCGGATGTCGCCGATGGCGCGCACTGGCAGGGGCCGCATGAAGGACGAGGCGCCGCGCCGCAAGCGGCGCAGCCGGTCGCTTGTCGGCCATCTCGCCTACTGGAGCGCGGTCGCGGGCGTATGGGCGCTGATCGGCGGCGCCGGCGCCATCCTCTATTACGGCGCGCAATTGCCGCCGATCGACCAACTCGCGATCCCCAAACGCCCGCCCAACATCGCCATCCTGGCGCAGGACGGCGAGGTGCTGGCCAACCGGGGCGACACCGGCGGGCCGGCCATCCGGCTGGCGGAACTGCCGGCCTATCTGCCCAAGGCCTTCATCGCGATCGAGGACCGGCGCTTCTACGCCCATTGGGGCGTGGACCCGGTGGGCATCGGCCGCGCGGTGCTGAAAAACGTCACGGGGCGTGGCGGCATGCAGGGCGGCTCCACGCTGACCCAGCAGCTCGCCAAGAACCTGTTCCTCACCCAGGAACGGACGATGAGTCGCAAGATCCAGGAGGCGATCCTGGCGCTGTGGCTCGAACACCGCTACTCGAAGGACCAGATTCTCGAACTCTATCTCAACCGCGTGTATTTCGGCTCCGGCGCCTATGGCGTGGAGGCGGCCGCGCGCAAATATTTCGGCCACGGCGCGCGCGAGGTCACGCTGGCCGAATCGGCGGTGCTGGCGGGGTTGATGAAGGCGCCGACCAAGCTCGCGCCCAACCGCAATCCGGAAGCTGCGAGCGAGCGCGCCGCGCTGGTCGTGACCGCGATGGCGCAGGAAGGGCATATCACCGAGGCGATGGCGAAAATCGCGCTGGCCCGGCCCGCCCATGCGGTGCGCGATCCGGGCGCGGCCTCCATCAATTACGCCGCCGACTACGTGATGGACGTGCTCGACGACACGATCGGCGCGATCGACCAGGACATCGTGGTCACCACCACGCTCAACGGCGCCGTGCAGAACGCGGCCGAACGCGCGCTGGTGGACGAACTCGACCGCAAGGGCGCCAAATTCAACGTGAGCCAGGGCGCGATCGTCGCCATGGACCCGACCGGCGCCGTCCGCGCGCTGGTGGGCGGGCGCAACTACGCCGACAGCCAGTTCAACCGCGCTGTCGCCGCCAGACGCCAGCCGGGCTCGGCGTTCAAGCCGTTCGTCTATCTCGCCGCGCTCGAACGCGGCCTGACGCCCGACACGGTGCGCGAGGACGGGCCGCTGAACGTGAAGGGCTGGCGGCCGGAAAACTACAGCCGCGAATATTTCGGCCCTGTGACGCTCACGACCGCGCTCGCCTTTTCCCTCAACACCGTCGCCGTGCGGCTGGGGCTGGAGGTGGGGCCGCGCGCGGTCGTGCGCACGGCGCAGCGTCTCGGCGTTTCCTCGGAGTTGCAGGCCAACGCCTCGATCGCGCTCGGCACGAGCGAGGTGACGCCGCTCGAACTCGTGACCGCCTACGCGCCGTTCGCCAACGGCGGCATCGGCGTGCAGCCGCATGTCATTACGCGCGTGCGCACGGCCGACGGCAAGCTACTCTATGCGCGGCGCGGCTCCTCGAACGGCCGCGTGATCGAGCCGCAATACGTGGCGATGATGAACGCCATGATGCAGGAGACGCTCGTCACCGGAACCGCGCGCAAGGCCGAGCTGCCGGGCTGGCAGGCCGCCGGCAAGACCGGCACCAGTCAGGATTTCCGCGACGCCTGGTTCGTCGGCTACACGAGCCAGCTCGTCGCCGGGGTCTGGCTCGGCAACGACGATTCCTCGCCGACGAAAAAAGTCTCGGGCGGCAACCTCCCGGTGGAGGTGTGGAGCCGTTTCATGCGCGACGCGCTGAAAGGCGCGCCGGTCGCCGCGCTTCCCGGCGGCGCGTGGCGGGCCACCAGCCTCGCGCCCGCCGCCCCGCCGCCGCCGCCCGCCGACATTCCGGGCCGCGACCCGGCGGGGGCGTCGGCCGTGACGCCGACCCCGCCGCAGCGGGCGCAGGCGCAACAGGCGGCGACGCCGACGCAGGCGCAACAGGCGGCGACGCCGCGCGCGCCGCGCTCGATCCGCGACCTGCTGCCGCCGGAGGACATTCCGACCGGCCGCACCGCGCGCAGCGCCCCGCGCCCGCCGCCGGAAAAGAATTTTTTCGAGAGACTGTTCGGCGGGTGAGCCGCGCGCGTCTCGCCTGGCCCGCACTGACGGCCCGCGTCGATGCGCGAACCTAACGCCAGGCGAACACCGGCTGCTCCAGACCGTCGACGCGCGTGACGCGGCCGAGCAGCAACTCGCGCACCTGATACACGACGGCCGCCGTCGGCGCGTGGATGTGATCGTCCATCATCCACAGCCGCAGCACCGGGCGCGGGCTTTCGGGAATCCTGACGAAGCTCACGGCCTCATCGTGCGCGATCTCGCGGAACGGGATGCGATGGACCGATTCCACTTCGTGCGGATTGGGAACGATCGGCGTCTCCTCGCCGGCCCACACGACGACGGGTGTGATCAGATAGCCCGAGCGCGTCGGATAATCGTCGAGCACGCCGAGCGCGTGTTCGGGACCGACATTCATGCCGAGTTCCTCATGCAACTCGCGCAACGCCGCCTCGACCGCGGTCTCGCCCGCGTCGCAGCGTCCGCCCGGCAGCGCCCATTGGCCGCCATGCGCGCGCAGTCTGGAGGCGCGACGCGTGATGAGAAAAGCGAGATCGCCGTCGTGGTCGACGAGCGTCATCGCCACCGCCGCGTGTTTGAGCTTCGGCGCGTCGACCGGCGGCGGCAGGCGCTCGAAACCGGCGCACAGATCGGCGAGTTCCGCGCGCACGTCGGCGTTGAAGGACAGAAGCGGAGCTTTGACGGACTTCGGCATGGCCTATCGTAACAGAGGCGCGGCGATTTCCGTCAACCGCCGGCAATAGGCGGCGTCGCTGAAATGCGCCTCGTAAGCGCGTCGCGTGGCGCTCGCGGCGCGGGCGGCGGCGTCCGGCGCAGGCGCCTTCAGCGCGCGCGCGAAAGCCTGGGCGAATTCCTCCGCGCTGTCGGCGAGCGTCACATTGTCGAGCGCGGCGGGATCGAAATTCATGCCGCGAAACGCATGGCGCGTCGCCACCAGCGGCAGGCCGCTCGCCATCGCCTCGACCGTCTTGATCGACAGGCCCGTGCCTTCGATCGTCGGCAACAGCACGAGCCGCGCGCCGGCGTAGACATCGCCGAGCCTGTCGACGCGGCCGACAAAACGCGCGCGATGTTTCTCGTGGAGCCCGGCGTCGGCCGCGCGCACGCCGGCGTCGACCGAGCCGACGATCCTGAACGGCGCGCCGGGAGAGAGCAGTTCGACGCGCGGGACGACGTCGTGCAGGAACCAGACCATGCTGTCGACATTGGCGCGGTTGCGGCTGGAGACGATGACGACATCCTCGCCGCCCGGCCCCGTGGGAACCTCCGGCACCGCGGGGTAGAGCAACTCGTGCCGCATGTCGGGCAGCGCGTCGCTGAAGAAGGCGTGCTCGTCCGCGTTGAGATGCAGCAGAATGCGCGCGCCGCGCATCTGATCCAGTTCGCGCGCGAGCATCGTCTCATAGGAGGCCAGCGGCTTGAGCCACGGCGCGCCTTCGTTCTGAACGGTGAACTGGCGCGCCTGCACGTCGTGGCTTTCCATCAGGATCGGCGCCGCGCCGGCGATGCGGCGGGCGACCGGCATGCAGAAGAAATGGTTGCAATGGACGATGTCGAACGTTTCGCGCCGCAAGTCCCGGGCAAGCGTCGCGCGTTCGGCGAGCCCCGTGCGGATCGCCGCCTGATCGCCGTGCAGATAGGGCCACAGCACGTCTTTCAGGAACGCCGGCGCCAGCACCTGCCGCAGCGGCGGACCCGCCACGTGGCGCTCGGTCGAATCAAGTTCCGGCGTCGCCTTGCGATATGAATTCCAGATCCATCCGCGTTCGGCCGAAAAGCCCGGCTGGTCGGACACCGCGACGGCGACAACGCGCGCGCCGAGCGCGCGCCAGGCCTGCGCCTGCCCCAGCACCACCTGATACGTGCCGCACGAATGCCAGGCGGGATGGACGATGGCGACGCTGCGCCCTGCGAAAGATTCGGTCATGGGGCGATCAACGGGGTTGCGAGAGCGGAGAGCGCGCGCATGTAGGCGCGGGCGGAGAAATATTCGTCCCAGGCGCGGCGCGTGTCGCTCGCGGCGCGCGACGCCGCATCGCGCCCCAGGCCATGGGCGACCGCCTGCGAAATCGCGGCGGCGAAATCCTCGGCTGTGTCGGCCAGCGCGACGTTGGATAGTCCGGCGGGGTCGAGCGTCATGCCGCGAAAGGCCGCGCGCGTGGCCACCAGCGGCGCGCCGCTCGCCATCGCCTCCACCGTCTTGATGGACAGGCCATGGCCTTCGGTCGTCGGCAGCAGCACCAGTCCGGCGTTGGCGTAGACGGCGGCGATGTCGTCGACGCGGCCGGCGAACAGCGACGCATAACGCGCGTGCAACGCCGGCGCGCGCGCCTTCACCGCCGCCTCCACATTGCCGACGATCCTCACCGGCGCGGGCGCGCGCGGGGCGACATGTTCGAGATACCAGATGACGCTGAGCGTGTTCGGCAGATTGCCGCTCGCCACGATGACGATGTCGGCGCCGCCGGGACCGGTGGGGACCGGCGGCACGGCGGGATAGAGCAGCGCATGCGGGCGTTCCGGCGCCAGACGCGCGAACACGCGCTTCTCCTCGTCGTTGAGATGGACCACGAGATCGGCCTTGGCCAGCCAGCCGGTCTCGGCGTCCAGCATGGCGTCGTAAGTCGCGCGCGGGGGCACGATGAACAGGCTGTCGTTACGCAGGTCGTATTGACGCGCCTGGATGTCGTGCGTCTCGACCATGACGGGCGCGCCGAACCGCAGCGCGACCGGCATGCAGAAGAAATGGTTGCAATGAACGAGGTCGATCCGCCGCCCGGAAAGGCCCTCGGGCGTCGGCGCCGCCGCCATCATGGCCGAGGTGGCGCGCGCGTGGTCGCCGTGGATCAGCGGCCAGTAGATTTCGCTCCAGAACCGGGGATCGGCGAAGGCGGTCACGGGCGCGTTGGCGAAAAAGCGCTCGTGGGCCGGCATGTCGCCCGTGTGCGCGATATAGTCGCGCCAGCGGGCGCTGGCGGGATCGAGCGAACCGGGCGGCCAGTCGCGCAGGGCGAGCGCGACGACATGAGCGCCGAGCGCGCGCCAGGCCTGCGCCTGCCCCAGCACCACCTGATAGGTGCCGCACGAATGCCAGGCGGGGTGGACGATGAGAACCGTCCGGCCGGCGAACGGCGGCTGTCGGTCGCTATCGGTCAAGTTTGTCCTTCGCCACGCCCGATTCCCGCGCGTTGAGCCCGCAGGGCCGCAAACTCTTGTCTTGGCCGCCCCGGATGTGAGAGGAAAGCGCCCTCAGCCGGGCCGCCGGCCCCGATCTTTCATAGGGACTTCCCCTTGCCGAATCCAGACCAAACCGCCGGCTCCGCGCTGAGGCGCGGAATGGCGATCGTCGCCAACGACAAGATCGCGGACTGGGCGATTCCATTTCTGGAGAGCTGGAAACAGACGAACGCGCATATTCCGCTCCATCTCATCCCCTACGACGACAACATGGCGCTCATGCGCCGCGCCGCCGACATCTACGGAGTGGAGGTCGTCGACAAGGTCGCGCCCGAAATCGACCGGCTGGCGGCCGACCTCTATCCGCTCTTTCCGGGGCACCGCCGGCGCCTGCGCAAGCTGCACGCGCTCGCGCTGCCGCTGGACGAGGTGATCTACATCGACGTCGACATCGTGCTGTTTCGCGATTTCGCGCCCATGTTCGGACTGCTGAAGAAAGGCGAGGCCGATTTTCTCGTCGCCTCGCCGAGCTTCGAATATGTCTACAACCGGAAGAAGGACGAATATCCCTTCCTCAAGGACGCGCTGCTGTTCAACGACGGCTATTTCGTCACGTCCAACAAAATCCTCAATCTTCAGACATTCGTCGACACGATGGCGGCCGACGCCAAACTGTTCCACCGCGTGCGCAAGCGCGGCATGCTGTTCGCGCAGCCGGTCGTCAATTTCACCTGCCACCGCAACAATCTGGCGATCCGCCTGATGTCGGACCTCATTCCCAACGCCTCGCACGAGACGTTCTACAAGGCCAAGGGCGTGACGTTCAAGGACGGCGCGCCGCTCGATGCGGCGGGCAAGGAGATCTATTTCTGCCACTGGGCCGGCGCGACGTCGCTGCCGTCCAAGGATCTGTTCGACCCGGCCTGGCGCGCCTTCGCGGACGCGGCCTGGGCGCGCGTCGGCCGGTAGGGCGAGGCATGCCGCGCCTGCTCTCGATCTATCTCGGCAAGCGCATCGTGCTCACCGCGCTGGCGGTGCAGATCGCGCTGACGATCCCTGTGGTGCTGTCGGCGCTGTTCCACAACCTGCCGCCGGCGGCGCTGCGCGGCGGGCTCATCTGGCCGGCGCTGGTGGGCGTGCTGCCGACAGTCTCGTTCATCGCGTTGCCGATGGCGATCGGCGTGGCGGTCGCGCTCGAATTCTCGCGCATGGCGGCCGACGGCATGATCGCCGTTCTCTATTCGCTCAAACTGTCGGTCTGGGCGATCGCAAAGCCAGCCATCCTCGCGGCGGTGGGCGCCACCGCGCTCGGCTACGCCATCTCGCTGTGGCTCGCGCCGACCTATGTCGGCACGATGCACGACGTTCTGAACGTCATCCGCCACGCGCTCAACCATCGCATGCTGGAGCCTGGAAAGTTCTACACGTTCGAAGGCGGAACCCGCACGATCTATTTCGAACGCTGGGAAACGCCCGACATCGCCCGCAACGTGTTCATCCGCCAGTATTCGGACGAAAAGAAAACGGAGGAAACGATCACGGCCGCAACCGCGGAATTCCGGCGCAACGAATCCAGCGTCGTGATGATCCTATCGCGCGGCGCGATCCAGAGCCGGCCGGATTCGGGCGACCGGGTGCGCATCACCAATTTCGACGAATATGCGATCTCGCTGCCGATGCAGGGCACGAAGGGGCTGCCGCAGCGCAGTTGGCAGGGCATGTTCGAATTCTCCACGCCGCAGCTCATGCAGGTGCGCTCCTTCATCTATCTCACGCCGCAGTTCCGGGAATGGCTGTCGGAAGTGGTGAAGCGATTCGTCGTGCCGCTGCTGGCGCTCGGTCACGCGCTGCTCGGCATCGGGCTGGTGCTGAACATGGGAGCCGCGACCGGGCGGCGCTCGACGGCCGCGACCGCGATCATCGCGGTCCTGCCGGCGCTGCATGTGGGCGTGCTGATCGCCGCCGAGACGCTCGTGCGCGTGCAGCCGGCGCTCGCGCTGGCGGTCGTGCTGATCGTGCTCGGCGAATGCGCGTTCGGCGCCTGGCTCATCCAGCGCCAGCAGCGCGGCGGGCGCGCGCGGGCGCCGGCGCCGGCGCCGCAGTCGGCCTGACGCGCATCAGCTGTCGGACGCGACCTCGTCCTCCTCGTCGGCGCGAACGGTGGAAATGTAGGACGGGATGACCTTGTCGGGGTCGCCGATCTCGCGCACCGCGCCCGCGTCGATCCAGATCACCCGGTCGCACAGGGTCTTCAGATAGTCGAGGCCGTGCGACACGACGAGGATGGTGCCGCGTTTGGAAAACTCGGCGATGAAGGTCTCGCATTTCTTCGCGAACGCCTCGTCGCCGACCGAAAGCGCCTCGTCGACGATGAGAATGTCGGCGTCGACATGCGCGCAGACCGCGAACGCGAGCCGCGCCGTCATGCCCGACGAATAGAGCTTCATCGGCTGGTCGAAGAACAGGCCGATCTCGGCGAATTCGGCGATGGCGTCGAGCTTGGCGACGATCTGCTTGCGCGTGAGGCCGAGGATGGCGCCGGCGATGATGGCGTTCTCGCGCCCGGTGAGCGTGCCGTCGAACCCGGCGCCCAGCGCCAGGATGGGCGCGACGCGGCCGTCGATCTTCACCTCGCCCCTGCTCGGGCGCGTGATGCCGCACAGAATCTGCAACAGCGTGGTCTTGCCCGCGCCGTTGCGCCCGATGATGCCGACGCATTCGCCCTTCTTCACCTCGAACGACACGTCCTTGAGCACCCAGTGCTCCTTGTAGAACGTCTTCGCCCAGCCGAAGAGCGCCTGCATCATCTGGTCGTTGCGATGCAGATAGAGCTGGAAGGCCTTGCCGGCGTTGCGGCAGGCGATCGCCACATCAGATGACATCGACGATCACCGTCTTGTACTCGTTGTAGAAACGATAGCCGAACAGGAAGACGGCGTAGGAGGCCACGAAACACACGCCATAGAGCAGCGGGTCGGGAAAGCGCGCGTAGATGACGAGGTCGCGCAGCATCTCGATGTAGTTGCCCACGAGGTTGAGCCGCAGCCACGGCTGGAACGCCGGCGGCAGCTGCGAGACCGAGAAGAACACGGGCGTGGCGAACATCGCCAGCGGCATGACGGCGACCATGAGATGCGACACGTCGCGCGTGAAGGCCCCGAGCGCCATCAGGAACCAGACCGTGCCGAGCATCAGCAGCATGAACGGAATGACGACGATGGGCGTCAGCAGCACCGTCCAGTGAATGTAATGGACGGTGGCGAGCCGCACCACGATGAGGGTCGCGAACGAGATCGCGCCGTAGACCATCGCGCGGATGGTCGAGGTCCAGGCGATGGTCTCGCCGGGGAAGATCGACTTCTTGATGAAGTGGACGTGCTCGTGCAGCAGCGTGGGCGCGCGGGCGGCCAGTTCCGCGAAAATGTTGAACAGGATGAGGCCGCAGAAACTCGCCGCCGCGTAATCGACGATGGGCGTGTCCTTGGCGACGGTCGGGGCGGCGATGGAGAAGATGGTCGTATAGGCGACGAGCATCGCCAGCGGGGCGAAGATCGCCCAGACCCAGCCCAGGAACGAATCCCGGAAGCGCGAGGTCAGTTCGCGCCGGACCACCGCGCGGATCAGCTCGCGATGACGCCACGCGCGCTCGAAGGGCTCGGTCAGGATCATGGGCAGGTCATCTTGAGATTGTCTCTTCGGATCTGGCGGCGCGGCGGGGCATCAGAGGCATCGCGAGTTCAGACCGTGCTCCCGGACGTGTGAGACCGGACCGACGTCGAAAAGACGCGCCCGCGACGGGCGCGGCCCGGCGAATTAAGGGGCGGTGTAGACCAGTTCCGGTGGGCTGCGTCAATGGCGCGAGGGCGGCCGCGCGGCCGGCGCAGTGGCCGCGCCCGAGGCGCGGGGCTTTATTTCCGGCTCCGACTGTCCTAACCAAGGCCCTGCGCTGGCCCGCGTGTGTGGGCCTCTCGGCCGGACGGGGAACTGCGTCACGATGAACGAAACGGACAAGGCCAAGCTGGTCGAAGACCTGATCGACGTCATCTGCAAGGAGGGCATGGTCGACCGCGAGAAGGCGACGCCCGACGCGACGATCGAAAGCCTGGACCTGAAATCGATCGATATCGTCATGATTCTGACGGCGATCGAGGAAAAATTCGACGTCTACATCCCGATGGACGGCTCCTTTCAGGAGGCCAAGACCGTCCAGGAGCTGATCGACGCGCTGGCGACCTATATCCAGAAAGAGAAGGCCTGATGGCGGAGACCCGTTCGGTCGTCGTCACGGGCATGGGGGCGGTTTCGGCGGCCGGCGTCGGCTGGAAACCGCTGTGGGAGGCCGCGCGCGACGGGCGCTCGCTCATCGGCCCGCTGGAGTTCGCCCGCGATTATCCCGGCCGAATCAAGATCGGCGCGCAGGTGCGGGGATTCCAGCCCGCCGACCACCTCGACAAGGCGACGCTGGCCTACAGCGACCCGTTCACCCAATACGCGCTGGTGGCGGGCGACGAGGCCGTGCGCAACGCCGGCTTCAACGGCAAGGCGGCGGGGGGCGACCGCTGCGCGGTCATTCTCGGCTCCGGCATCGGGGGCGTGCGCACCATCGACGATGGTCTCTACAATCTCTACGCCAAGGGCCAGAAGCCGGAAATCCTCAGCATTCCCAAGCTCATCGGCAGCGCCGCGCCTGCCATGATGTCGATGCGGTTCGACGCCCGCGGGCCGGTTTTCACGGTCACCAGCGCCTGTTCCTCCGCCAGCCAGGCGATCGGCATGGGCATGCACATGGTGCGGTCGGGCATGGTCGACCGGGCGCTGGTCGGCGGCGCGGAGGCGAGCCTTTCGGTCGGCACCCAGATGACCTGGGAGATGCTGCGCGTTCTCACTCCCGATAAATGCCGGCCCTTCTCCAAGGGCCGCAACGGCATGAGCATCGGCGACGGGGCGGCGATCTTCGTTCTGGAGGCGGAGGAGGCGGCCCGCGCGCGCGGCGCGCCCGTTCTCGCCCGGCTCGTCGGCTACGGCACCTCCGCGGACGCCCGCGACCCCATCCGTCCGGATGTCGAAGGCTCGACGCTCGCCATGCAGCGCGCGCTGGAAGACGCGGGCGCATCGGCCGACGAGATCGACTATGTGAACGCGCACGGCACCGCGACCGCGCTCAACGATCCGACCGAGGCGGAGGCGATGGGCCGCATTTTCGGCGAACGCGCCGCCACGGTGCCCGTGTCCTCCACTAAGCCGATCCACGGCCACGGACTGGGCGCGGCCGGCGCGCTCGAATTCGTGGTGACGCTAATGGCGATGGCCGAAAACGTCGCGCCGCCGACCATCAATTTTCTCGAAGCCGATCCGAAATGCCCGGTCGACTGCGTGCCGAACACGGCGCGTCCGACGCGCATTCGCACGGCGATGTCCAACTCCTTCGCCTTCGGCGGCATCAACGCCACGCTCGTCGTGCGGGCGGCGGACTGAACGATGTCCGCGCCGGAGCGCCCTGCGGCCGAGGCTTTTGCCTTCGGCCCGTTCGATGCGACGGCGGATGCGACCCAGATCGCGGCTTTCGCGCGCGCGACCGGCGCGGCCGGCGCGCCGTTCGTCTTTCCCATCGCGCTGATGGCGACGCCCGCCGCGCGCGCGGCGATAGCCGACATGATCGGACCCGGATTCCTGCCCGTGCACGAGAGCCAGTCGTTCGAGGCCGAGGCGCCGCTCGCGCCGGGCGTCTATGTCCTTGCCGGCACGGCGCGGCGCGAGCGCGCGCCCGAACGGCTGACCATCGAGGCGCGGGTGACGACGCCGCCGGGGACGACGGTCGCGCGGCTGCGCACCGCGCTGCGGCTGTTTCCGACGGGGCCGACGCCATGATCGCGCGCGGCGAATCGATGCCGGCGCGCACGCTCGGGCCGTTCGACGCGGCGGCGGTGGCGGCCTATGCGGCAGCCTCCGGCGATGACAATCCGCTGCATGTGGACGCGGCGCTGGCGCGCGCGGCTGGCTTTTCCGCGCCGCCCGTGCATGGAATGCTGATCATGGCGGCGATCGAACCCGCGCTGGCGCAATGGCGGCCGGACCTGCGGCTGAAGCGGCTTTCCGGCACGTTCGCCGAACCGCTGCTCGTCGGCGAAGACGCCAGGCTCGTCGCGCGCGTGGTGCGCGCGGACGATCGCGAGGCGCTGTTGCGCGTGAGCGTGCAGGGACCGCGGCGCGCGCCCTGCTTCATCGGCGAGGCGACGCTGGCGCCGCGCGAGGCGGGCGCATGACCCATCGCGCCATTCTCATCACCGGCGCCTCCAGCGGCATCGGCCGCGCGCTGGCGCTGGAATACGCCGCGCCGGGCGTGACGCTGCATCTGGTGGGACGCGACGCCGCGCGGCTGGAGGAGACCGCCGCCGCCGCGCGCGCGAAAGGGGCGCAGGCGCAGGCCCACAGGCTGGATGTGCGCGACCGCGCGGGGCTCGGCGCCGCGCTGGCGGCCATCGACGCGCAGACGCCGCTCGATCTCGTCGTCGCCAACGCAGGCGTCACCACCGGGCTGCCGGCGGGCGCGCTCGCGGAGGATCCGGAAGCCGTGCGCGGCATCATCGCCATCAACCTGCTGGGGGCCCTCAACACGATCGAACCGATGATCGAACCGTTCTGCGCGCGCGGGCGCGGCGTGCTGGCGCTCACCGGCTCGCTCGCCGCGCTGCGCGGCCTGCCCTATTCGCCGGCTTACTGCGCCACCAAGGCCGCGGTCCACCTCTATGCCGAATCGCTGCGCGGCAAGCTGCGGCAGCGCGGCGTGAAAGTGTCGCTGATCGTGCCGGGCTTCGTGCATACGCCGCTCAACGCCGATCTCGTATCGCTGAAGCCTCTGGCCATGTCGGACGCCAGGGCGGCGCGGATCATCCGGCGCGGGCTCGACCGCGGCAGGCCGACGATCGTTTTTCCGCGCCTGCTGTACTGGGGCATACGGCTCCTGACGGTGCTTCCGGCGGGGCTGGTGGACTATTTCATGGTGCGCCAGCACGTGGACGTGCCGGTCACGCGCGAACGGGAGGCATTGGACCGTTGAGCGCCCTCGTGCACTACGCGCAGATCGGGGCGAGCGTGTTCGTCGCCGCAGCCTTCGTGGGTCTGGCGCTGACGGTCGCGCTCGGCATGGCGCAGCGGCGCCTGACCGCGCGCCGACCGCGCCGCGCCGACCGGCCGCCGGTGAGCGTGGTGGTGCCGATCAAGGCGCTCGACGAGGGATTCGTCGCCGCGCAGGAATCGCTGTTTGCGCAGGACTACCCGGACTTCGACCTGACGATCACGGCGAAGGAGGCGAGTTCGCCGGCCATCGACGCCGCGCGGGCGGTGCTCGCCGCCCATCCCGGCGCGCCGTCGCGCATCGTGCGATCGACAGCGACGTTCGCGGCCAGCCCCAAGGTCAACAATCTCTACCAGGCGATCGAGGACGCCCCGCACGACATCGTCTTCATGAAGGATTCCAACATCGCGATTCCGACCAACGGCATGTCGGAGGCCATCGCCTGCCTGACGGGCGAGGTGGGGCTCGTCGTCGCCGTACCCGAAGCGCGCGGGGCGGAGAATTTCGCCGCGGAGATCGAAGCCTCCATCATGAACCAGTCGCACGGCCGCATTCTGGCGGCCGCCGCCGCGCTCGGCCTGGGGTTCGGCGTGGGCAAGCTGATGGTGTTCCGCCGCTCCGACCTGCACAAGGCCGGCGGGTTCGGCGCGATCTCGCACAGCGTGGGCGAGGATTCGGCGCTCGCCCGCAAACTGGAGGAGATCGGCCTGCGGACGGTTTTCATGGGCGCCCCGATCTATCAGAGCCTGGGGCGCCGGCGAATCGGCGACGTATTCCATCGCCAGTTGCGCTGGACGGTGATCCGCCGCCACAACGAGACGTTCGCCTTCCTGATCGAGCCGCTGGGGCTGGCCTCCTGCACGGCGCTGGCGGCCGCTTTCGCCGCCCCGCTGTGGGGCGCGCCGGCCTGGGCGGGCGCCGCCGGGGCGCTGACCCTGTGGTTCGGCTGCGAGACGCTGCTTGCCTTGGCGCGCGGCTGGGATGTATCGAAGACCGCGCCGCTCGCGATGGTCGCGCGCGACGCGATGATGTTCGCCGTATGGCTGTCGGCCTGGTTCACCCGCAACGTGGTGTGGGCCGCGCAGGTGTTCGAGGCGCATCGCGAGAACGAGACGGCCGAGGCGCCGCAGGTTGCGAGGGGAAAGGATAAGTGACTTTCCACAGCTTGCTGGTCGGCATGATCGACGCGGCGCTCACGCTTTGCGTGCTCGGCATGGCCGCCATCGGCGTCAGCTTTCTCGTGCTCGTCGCACGTTTTCTCTACGACCAGGCGCGCGGCCATCGCGCGCTGCCCGACGCACCGCCGCTGGGGGATGCGGACCTGCCGCATGTCGTGCTGCAAATCCCCTGTTTCAACGAGCGCCATGTGGTGGAAGGCGCGCTACGCGCCGCCGCGCAGCTCGATTATCCGAAAGACAAGCTGCACATCCAGCTTCTCGACGATTCCACCGACGAAACCAGCGGCATCGCCGAGGCGGTCGTGCAGGAGCTGAAGGCGCAGGGGTTCGACGTTCTCCATCTCCAGCGCGAGGATCGTTCGGGCTTCAAGGCGGGCGCCTGCGCGCAGGGGCTGAAACTGTCGGACGCGCCGTTCGTGGCGATGCTCGACATCGATTTTCGCCCGCCGACCGACTGGCTGCGGCTGGCCATTCCCGTCATCGTCGCCGACCCCAGGGCCGGTTTCGTGCAGGCGCGCTGCGAATTCGCCAATTACCGCAAGAACTGGCTGACGCGCGTGCAGGGGCTGATCCTCGACGGGCATTTCATGATCGAGCAGCGTTCGCGCGCGAGCCTGGGCTGGCTGTTCCAGTTCAACGGCACGGGCGGGGTGTGGCGCCGCGCGGCGATCGATTCGGTCGGCGGCTGGCTCGACTATTCGCTGACCGAGGATCTCGACCTGACGATCCGCACCGCGCTTGCGGGCTGGCATGGACGTTTTCTCGAAACGCCCGCGATCCCCGGCCAGATGCCGGAAGGCATGCGCGACTGGCGACGCCAGCAGCGGCGCTGGTCGAACGGCTTCATTCAGGTGGCGCAGCGCACGATCGGACCGCTGTGGGCCGCGCCGTGGACGCTCGCACAGCGGCTCGCCGCCGTCGCGCTGGTGCTGCATCAGGTGTTCTTTCCGCTCTGCGCGGCCGCCATCGTGCTAACGCTGGTCGGCGCGCTCGCCCACCTGTCGTTTGCGCCCTACATCCCGCTGCTCGCCTGCGTGGCGGCGCTGACCACGGCGGTCGTGGTCGGCATGACGCTGCCGCCCTATCTGGCGCTCGGACGCGGGCCGCTCTGGCTCTATTTCGCCACCATGGCGATCCTGCCGCCGCTGTTCATCTATCTGGCGGTCGCCAATGCGCCGAAGATCATTTCCACGGCGCGCGGCCGGGTGGAACAGTTCAAGCGCACGCCCAAGATCGAGCACTGATCGGCGACGCGTTCAGTCCTCCTCCTCGTCCGGCACGATGCGCCCGTTGACGCGCGCGATGAGCACCGGCGACGGCTTGAACGTGACGACCCGGCGCGGCGTGATCGGCGCCTCGACGCCGGTCTTGGGATTGCGGCCGATGCGTTCGCGTTTCGCGCGGACGTGGAAGGCGCCGAACGAGCGCAATTTCACCGGCTCGTTGCGGTCGAGACTGTCGGAGATTTCCTCCAGCGTCATCTCGAATATGGCGCGCGCCTGCACCCGCGACAGCGATGGGCAGGCGGAATAGACCGCCTCCAGCACATCCGCGCGCGTGACGGTGTGGTTGGCGCGCGCCGACGGATCCTTCGCCGCGCTCTCGACAATGCTGTTTCTGGCTAGCTTTTCGATCATGACGATCCGGGCTGACGCCCCCCCTTTACGACGCACGCCATTCGCTCCGCCCCGGTTGCCGCGCCCAAATCACGCGCACATGTCAGCCGCACATGTCAGCCGCACATGTCACGCGCCCTAATCCCTCCGGCGCTTGCAGACGCAAGGCGATCGCGCATTCCCGATTTCTCGTCGTTGCTGGCGCGCCGGCTGGAACCCTTCTGCCCCGTGGCCCTCAGCGCGACGACATCCACATCCCGACATCGAGAAGGCCCCGACCTTAAGCCCAATTCCCGGGATCGGAAAGCCGCCCGACACGGCAAAGCGTTCGGATGTCTACTATTTTCAATCCTGTTCGAACCTTGCGTCGCAACCTGTGCGCCGCACGACGAACCAAGGAAATGGAATGCGCAAAAAAAAGGCGCGGTTTCCCGCGCCTTCCTGATTTTTGGAAGCGCGGCCTGCCGCGCTTCTTATGCGACTAGAAGTCCATGCCGCCCATGCCGCCGCCCGGCATGGCCGGCGCCGATTCCTTCTTCGGCAGTTCGGCGACCATGGCCTCGGTCGTGATCAGCAGGCCGGCGATCGAGGCGGCGTCCTGCAGCGCCGTGCGCACGACCTTGGTGGGGTCGATGATGCCGGCCTTGGTCATATCCGCGTAGGCGCCCGACTGCGCGTCGAAGCCGTAGGCGTAGTCCTTGGCCTCGGCGAGCTTGCCGATGACGACCGCGCCGTCTCCGCCGGCGTTGTCGACGATCTGGCGCGCCGGCGAGGTGAGCGAGCGGCGCACAATCTCGACGCCCGTCTTCTGGTCGGCGTTGGCCGGCGAAAGAGCCGCCAGCGCGGCCACGGCGCGCAGCAGCGCCACGCCGCCGCCCGGCAGGATGCCCTCTTCGACCGCCGCGCGGGTGGCGTTGAGCGCGTCTTCCACGCGGTCCTTCTTCTCCTTCACCTCGACCTCGGTCGCGCCGCCGACGCGGATGACCGCGACGCCGCCCGCGAGTTTGGCCAGGCGCTCCTGCAGCTTCTCGCGGTCGTAGTCCGAGGTCGTCTCCTCGACCTGCGCCTTGATCTGCGCCACGCGGCCCTCGATGTCGGCCTTCTGGCCGGCGCCGTCGATGATCGTGGTGTTTTCCTTCTCGATGCGCACGCGCTTGGCGCGGCCGAGCATGGCGAGCGTGACGTTCTCGAGCTTGATGCCGAGGTCTTCGGCGATCATCTCGCCGCCCGTCAGGATCGCGATGTCCTCAAGCATGGCCTTGCGACGGTCGCCGAAGCCCGGCGCCTTCACGGCCGCGATCTTGAGGCCGCCGCGCAGCTTGTTGACGACGAGGGTGGCGAGCGCCTCGCCTTCCACGTCCTCGGCGACGATCAGCAGCGGCTTGCCGGTCTGCACGACCGCTTCGAGGATCGGCAGCATCGGCTGGAGCGACGACAGCTTCTTCTCGTGGATGAGGATGTAGGGGTCCTCGAGCTCGGCCACCATCTTCTCGGCGTTGGTGATGAAGTAGGGCGAGAGATAGCCGCGGTCGAACTGCATGCCCTCGACCACGTCGAGCTCGGTCTCGGCGGTCTTGGCTTCCTCGACCGTGATGACGCCCTCGTTGCCGACCTTCTGCATCGCTTCCGCGATCATGCGGCCGATGGAGGTGTCGCCGTTGGCCGAAATGGTGCCGACCTGGGAGATCTCGTCGTTGGAGGTGACCTTCTTGGAGTTCTTCTTCAGGTCCGCGACGACGGTCTCGACCGCCAGGTCGATGCCGCGCTTGAGATCCATCGGGTTCATGCCGGCCGCAACGGACTTGGCGCCCTCGCGCACGATCGCCTGGGCCAGAACCGTCGCCGTGGTGGTGCCGTCGCCGGCCGCGTCGTTCTGCTTGGAGGCGACTTCGCGCACCATCTGGGCGCCCATGTTCTCGAACTTGTCGGCGAGCTCGATCTCCTTGGCGACCGTCACGCCGTCCTTGGTGATGCGCGGCGCGCCGAAGGACTTCTCGATGACGACGTTACGGCCCTTGGGGCCGAGGGTGACCTTCACCGCATTGGCGAGAATGTCGACGCCGCGCAGCATCTTGTCGCGCGCGTCGGTGGAAAAACGAACTTCTTTGGCTGCCATGTGTCTCTACTCCAGAATGGGTCGCAAAATCAGGCGATAACGCCCATGATGTCGCTTTCCTTCATGATCAGAAGGTCTTCGCCGTCGATCTTGACTTCGGTGCCCGACCATTTGCCGAACAGCACGCGGTCGCCGGCCTTCACGTCCAGCGGAACGAGCTTGCCGCTCTCGTCGCGCGCGCCGGGGCCGGCGGCGACGATCTCGCCTTCCTGCGGCTTCTCCTTCGCGGTGTCCGGGATGATGATGCCGCCCTTGGTCTTCTCTTCGCTGTCGATGCGCTTGACGACCACGCGGTCGTGCAGGGGACGGAATTTCATTCTTGCGTTTCCTGTACTTGGCGGCCCGCAGCGACGCGCGGCGCCGGAAAGGGAGGTTTGTGTTAGCACTCACGAGAGGCGAGTGCTAACAGCAGGCGGGAGATAAGGACGCCGCGGCGTTCCTGTCAAGACGCGGGTCGAATTTTGGGTGAACGCGGCCTCCCTCTCCGCGCGGGGGGGGCGAGCCCCTTGCCTTGGCGCGCGCGCGCCGCGATCCTGCGCGAAAGCGGGAATCATCATGAGCGGCGCGCCCAACAAACTGTATTACGGCGACAATCTCACCGTATTGCGCGACCACGTCGCCGACGAAAGCGTCGATCTGGTCTATCTCGACCCGCCCTTCAACTCCAACGCCACGTACAACGTGCTGTTCAGGTCGCCGACCGGCGAGGCGAGCCAGGCGCAGTTCGAGGCGTTCGACGACACATGGCACTGGAACGCGTCAGCCGAGGAAGCCTTCGACGAGGTGATGCAGAGCGGCAATACGGACGCCGCCGAAATGCTGCGGGCGATGCGCGCGTTCCTCAAGGAAAACGACATGATGGCCTATCTGGCCATGATGGCCGTGCGGCTGATCGAACTGCACCGCGTGCTGAAACCCACCGGCTCGCTCTACCTGCACTGCGACCCAACGGCGAGCCATTATTTGAAGATTCTGCTCGATGCGGTGTTTGGGCCCGAACGCTTCATAAACGAGATCACATGGAAGCGGTATGGGGCACACAACGATTCAAAGACATGGGGCAGGGTGCATGACATTTTGTTTTTTTACAGCAAAACAAGAAACATTCTTTTTAACAAGCAACACGAATTATATTCTCCTGAATATATAAGTCAGAGATTCCGCTTCTCTGATGAAGATGGAAGGCGATGGGCTGAACAGAATCTTGCCAGCCCAAATCCACGCCCGAACCTAACCTATGCATTCACGGCGAAAAATGGAATCACCTATCAGCCGCCGTCAAACGGTTGGAAATACACCCCGGAGCGGTTGAGAGCTTTAGACGAACAAAATCGCCTTCACTATCCGGCGCGTGAAGGGGGACGCCTCCGATTGAAAAATTACTTCGATGAGCGCGCTGGAGTCCCTGTTCAGGATGTGTGGACGGACCTAATTGCGATAGGAGGTTCAAGTCCCGAACGCCTCGGCTACCCGACCCAAAAACCGCTCGCCCTTTTGGAGCGCATCCTGTCCGCCTCCTCCAATCCCGGCGACGTGGTGCTGGACCCGTTCTGCGGCTGCGGCACGACTGTCCACGCGGCCGAAAAGCTCGGGCGCCGCTGGATCGGCATCGACGTGACGCATCTGGCGGTCGGCCTCATCCAGCGACGGTTGCTCGACGCCTATCCGCTCGCGCGCTTCGACGTGCTCGGCACGCCGAAGGACGAGGCGGGCGCGCGCCAGCTCGCCAGCGAGGACAAGCACCAGTTCGAACTCTGGGCGCTCTCCACCATCGACGCGCAGCCCTATAAAGGCGGCCGCAAGGGCGCCGACGGCGGCGTCGACGGCTATCTCTATTTCAAGCCGGACGGCAAGACGGTCGAGAAATGCGTCGTCTCCGTGAAGGGCGGCGGCAATGTCGGCGTCGGCATGATCCGCGACCTCATCGCCACCGTCGACCGCGAACGCGCGAAGGTCGGCGTGTTGCTCTCGCTGGAAGACCCGACCACCGTCATGCGCCGCGAGGCGACCGCCGCCGGCTTTTACGAAAGCCCGATGCACGGCAAGTTCGCGAAAATCCAGATCCTCACCATCGAGGACATTTTCGCCGGCAGGAAGCCGCATCTGCCGTGGATCGACCCCAGCGTGTTCAAAAAGGCCAGGCGCGAGACGAAGGAACGGCAGGGCGATCTCGGGCTGTAGGGCGAGGTCCTTTCCGCGCGCTCCCCCGCCCGTCATTGCGAGCGCAGCGAAGCAATCCAGAGCCACGCCCCGGCTCTGGATTGCTTCGCCGCTCCGCTCCTCGCAAGGACGGAGTATTGACTATTTTCCTATTGTATGCTTTTCTTCCGCCATCCCCGCCCGCAAGAGGGGCGCAGCCGGAAGCGGTTCCGTTGCGCGGGCGGGGAGCGGCGCCTGCGCTGCGCGGTCACCTGCCGCGCGGCCCGGGGCGGCGCGTTCGCCATTCCGCCCGCCGGACACTACGATCCGGCCGCGGTTCTCACCGCTGACGGGGAAACCCGATAAAGCGCGGAAGAACGCTCCGAAAAACCGCCGCGACCGGACCGCGAAGGCGCCGGCCCAAAACCAAAAGCTCCGGCGCTTTCGCGGCCGGTTCCCTTGTCCCGCAACCCCGGCCGCAAGCCGGGAAGGATTCGCCATGCCCGGACGAGCGCGGCCGGACGCCGCAAACGCACGCGCCGCAAACGCAAGCCGGGAGCGCCCGGCGCGCGGAAGCACGGGCCACGCCACGGGCAAGACTTTCTTATGCGCGCTCGTGTATGGGGCCTGCATGACGCGCGCCGCACCCTTCCCGCCCGCGCGCCGCGAGGCGGCGCCATGAAGGTTCTGGCCGCCTTTTTCGTCAACGCGCTGTTCAATTTCCTGATCGGGCTGATGGTGGCGAAATTCCTCGGCCCGGAGGAATACGGCCGCTTCGCGCTCGCGCTGGCGCTGGGGTTCGTGGTGCAGGCGTTTCTGTTCGACTGGATCCGCCTGTCGGCCATCCGCTTCTATTCCGCCCGCACGCGGGCCGAGGAGCCGGACGTGCGCGCCACGCTCGACGCCGGATTCGCCATCCTGGCGCTCTCGGTCGCGCTCGCAGGCGCGGGCGTGCTGCTGATCGGCGGCGATCTCGGCCTGTCGCATGCGCTGATCGGCCTAGCGCTCGCAGCCTCCATCGCCAACGGCCTGTTCGATTATTCGACCGGTCTGGTGCGCGCCTCGTTCAACGACGCGCTCTACACGCGGCTGGTGCTGGTGAAGAACGTGCTCTCGCTGGCGCTCACCACAGGCGGCGCGTTCGTATTCGGCTCGGCGCGGATGGCGCTGTTCGGCGCGGTGATCTCGATCGCCGGTTCGATCCTGATCGCGCGCCGCCCGCTGACCGACAGCGGCAGCGAGCCGCGTTTCGCCAATTACAATCGCGCGCGCGCGTTCCTCGCCTATTCCGCGCCGATCGTGACCGCCAACCTGCTCTACATTCTCATTCCGCTGGTCAACCGCGCGCTCGCGGCGCGCTACTACGGCTTTGCGGAAACCGGCCAGTTCTCGCTCGCCTTCGATCTCGGCCTGCGCGCGTTGCAGGCGGTGGGATCGGCGCTCGACGTTCTCCTGTTCCAGATCGCGGTCGCCGCGCGCGACACGCACGGGCCCGAACGCGGCCGCGCGCAGATCGGCCGCAACATCGCCATCGTGCTGGCGGTGATCGCGCCGGCGACGGCGGGCGTGCTGTTCACCCTGCCGTCGGTGGAGGCGCTGGCGGCGCCGCCGGAATTTCGCGGGCCGTTCGGCCACTACCTGACCCTGATGCTGCCGGGCCTCGCCGCGCTCGTGCTGATCCTCTTCGCGATCAACCCGATCTTCCAGCTGGAGAACAAGACGCTGCCGATGATCGGCGCGGCGCTGATCGGCGCGGCGGGCACGCCGGTCATTCTCGCCTTCCTGCCGAAAACGACCGACGCATCCGCGCTCGCGCTCGCCCAGAGCGGCGCCTATCTGGCCGCGCTCGCCGCGCTCGTCGCGTTCGCGGCCGCCGCCAAACCGCGCTGGCCGCCGGCGCGCGATTTTCTCGGCATCGCGGTCGCGCTCGCCGCCATGTGCGCGGCGCTGTGGCCGCTGCGCGCGCTGGCGCCGGGCGCGCTCGCGCTGGTGACGCAGATGACGGTCGGCGCCGGCGTCTACGGCGCGGTGGCGCTGGCGTTCGATGTGGCGGGCTTGCGCGGGCCGCTCATCGACAAACTGCGCGCGCTGGCGCGGCGCGGGTAGCATTCATACGTTCTTTACTATGATTCTGGCGTGTTATGCATTCCATAACCACAACAAGTCGCAATCGAAATCGCGCGAATTTTATGTGCTAGGCTGAAGTCGTTCGTATTGGCGCGTGCAAATGCTTGGCGCGCGACCGGGAGAGCGACCATGCAGCGTGTTCCTGCGTATCTGTCCCTGGCGCTGGCGCTGGCCGCGCCGGCCGCCGCCGCGCCGCGGGGGCTGGACCCTCTGGTCATTCCCGGAGTCGGCGCCGAGGATTTCGGCGCCCGCCGCCTGCCGCGCCAGATGGTGCGGATCGAAACCGCGCCGGCCGCGCCCGCGTCCTACGCCCTTGCCCCGCCGCAGCCTCAACCGCAGCGGGGACATCTGGGCGGCGGGCTGATCGAGGCGCTGGTTGGCGGCGCGCGCGCGGAGCCCCGCGCGGTTCTCTACAACGCGCCGCCGCAGGCCCCGCGCGCGCTGACGCGGCAGGCATCGCTCGGCGCGCCGTCGACCGCGCTCGAGGTCGCGCCGCGCCGGGCGATCGATCCTGCGTATCTGCGCTCGGAAATCGACTACAGCGGCCCGCATCGGGCCGGCACGATCGTGGTCGATACGCCGAACAAATATCTCTATCTGGTGCAACCGGGCGGGCGCGCGATCCGCTACGGCATCGGCGTCGGACGCCCGGGCTTCACGTGGTCGGGCGTCAAACAGATCACGCGCAAGGCCGAATGGCCCGATTGGCGGCCGCCGCCGGAAATGCTGAGACGCCGCCCCGATCTACCGATCCACATGGAAGGCGGCCCGGCCAATCCGCTCGGCGCGCGGGCGCTCTATCTCGGCTCCTCGCTCTACCGCATCCATGGCACGAACGAGCCGCACACGATCGGACAGAACGTGTCGTCGGGCTGTATTCGGATGATGAACGAAGACGTGTCCGATCTCTACGATCGGGTGAAGGTGGGCGCGCGCGTCGTCGTGATGTGACAGCGCCACCCGCAGCAAAAAGCCGCCGGCACGAACCGGCGGCTTTGTCATTTCCGTGCGATCAGGCGTCGTAGCTGTCGTCGCCGTCGGAATCGTCGCCGGTGAAATCGGCGTCGCTGACATAGTTGTCGTCCGAATAATTGTCGCCGGACGCCTGCTGACGATCGTCGCCGTAGTAGTTGTTGATGGTCGTATCGCCGCCGCCGGCCTGTTGCGATCCGGCGCCGTGGCCGGAGCCGATGCCGAGCGGATTGTTCGAGCCGTGGAACAGGCCGCGGATGGAATCGGCCAGCAGCACGCCGCCGGCGACGCCGGCCGCCGCGCCGAGCGCGCCCTTCAGAAACCCGCCGCCGCCAGCCTGTTGCGGCGCGCCGCCCCAGGGTCCGCCCTGCGGGCCTGGGCCGGGCTGGGCCTGCGGGGCGCCGCCCCAGGGCCCGCCCTGCGACGGACGATCGTACTGCGGCGGCGCGGGACGGGCCGGCGGCTGCTGCGACTGCCCGCCGAACAGCGAGCCGAGCCCGCCGAGAAACCCGCCCTGCTGGGGCTGCGCCTGCGCGCGCTGCGAAAGGTCGCGCACCTGCGCCTCCAGTTCCTGCAAGCGGTCGTTGGCGGCGCGCAACGCCTGCTCCTGCACCAGCACCGTCTGCGCGAGCAGATAAGGCGCGTGGGGCTGGGCGCGGACGGCCTCGCCGATGAACGATTCGGCCTCGCGGTCGCGCGTCTGCTCCGCGGCGGCGCGGGTGCGGTCGAACAAGCCGGCCAGCAACTGACGTTCTTCAGGCGACATGAAATCTCTCCCCTGCGGCCGTTGCGCCGCGAGCGGAATATGGAGGCCCGGCGGGCCCGCGCCAAGGGGCGCGGCGCGCAAAACAAAAGGCGCGGGACAATCCCGCGCCCTTCTATTCGGCTGCGCCAGTCTGTTACTTGAACGACGCCGACGAGAAGTCGATCGATACGCCGGCCACGATCTTGTGACCGCACCAGCCGGAGCGTCCGACGCCGAACAGCGCGGTCGACAGATTGGCGCCCGGGTCCGACGTATTGATCGCGCAGCCGGCGCCGCCGAGGCTTGAGCCGTGATAGCGCACATCGAACGTCGCGACCTTGTAGGTGTACGAAGCGCCGACGTTCCAGGTGTTGTAGCTGGCGAATTTGAAGCCGCGCGGAACGCCGGTGAACGCCTGCTGCGGGTCCACATAGCTGAAGCCGTATTGCACGTCGGCGCGGCCGAGATAGACGTGGCCGAAGGCGCCGGAGACGGAAAAGCCGGTGTCGGGAATCGTCAGCCTGGCGTTCAGTTCGGAATAGAGCGCGCGCGCGCCGTAATTGTTCCAGTTCGGCGCGTAATACATGGCGCCGCCGAGCGCGACCCAGTCGTTCAGCTGCCAGGTCGCCTTGCCGTAGACTTCGAGGAAGCTCGGGTCGTGCGAGGTGGTCGGAACGCCGCCCGGCGTGAAGAAGGTGAGCACGGGACCGCCGGCGCCGGCCAGCCAGTAGCGCGTCCTGTTGCCGGGATAGAGATAACCGATCACACCGACGTCGAGTGTAAGCGGTCCCCAGACCGGGCGAATGCCGGCGTAGACGTCCACTTCAGCTGTCGGACGCGTCGGCAGGTCGACGTTCCAAGGCTGCACGCCGGCGTAGAGCCAGCCGTAGCGCAGTTCCGCATAAGCGGTCGCGCCCGGACGATTGGCGGTCTGCGAAACGCCGCGCGACATGTAGTTGCTCTGAAGCTTGACGCCGAACGCATAGTCGAAACCCGCGCCGAACACGTCGAAATTAGGCTCGGGCCAGGCGATGAACGGTTTCGGCGCCGCGGGCGCCGGCTGTGGCGCGGCGAGATCGGCGGCGAAGGCGCTCGAAGCCATCGCGATGGCGGCTACGGTGGTGACGAGTTTCATTTTCTGCACTCCGGCATTCGACATTCCGTGTGTCCAAAATGCGTCGAACCGGCGAGGCGCCTCAACGTCATAGATTATGCAGACGCCCATGCATTGGGCAGATTTTCGATTGCGCGAAAACAACCGTGCGCGCGTTGCAGAAAAATCACATCTGCGAACGAACGCCCGATTGCGCGCGCGAATCGAAAACGGCGCCCGCGGGCGCCGTTCGTCGTCGCATGCATATGACGTTCAGTACGAGTAGGCGCGCTCGCCGTGTTCTGCGAGATCGAGACCCTCGCGCTCCTCGTCCCTGGAGACGCGCAGGCCGACGACGATGTCGACGAGCTTGAAGATGATCGCCGAAGCGACGCCCGACCAGACGAGTGTGGCGACCACCGCCGTGATCTGCGAGATCAGCTGCTGGCCCATGGCGTAGGTTCCCGCGTTCGCGCCCGCGATGTTGGTGTAGTCGGTGACGCCGACGCCGCCAAGCGCGGGACTGACGAGAACGCCAGTGGCGATGGCGCCGACGACGCCGCCCACGCAGTGGATGCCGAACACGTCGAGCGCGTCGTCGTAGCCGAGCGCGTTCTTCACCTTCGACACGAACATGAGACAGACTGGCGAGACGATCAGGCCGAGCACGATCGAACCCATCGGACCCGCATAACCGGAAGCCGGGGTGACCGCCACCAGACCCGCGACCGCGCCGGACGCCATGCCGAGTAGCGAGGGTTTGCCCTTGATCGCCCATTCCGAGACCAGCCACGAGAAGGCCGCCGCGCAGGTCGCCAGCATGGTGTTGACGAAGGCGAGCGCGGTGGCGCCGTTGGCCTCGAGATTCGAGCCTGCGTTGAACCCGAACCAGCCCACCCACAGCAGCGCCGTGCCGACCATGGTGAGCGTGAGCGAGTGGGGCGTGAGCGCTTCGCGCTGATAGCCGATGCGCTTGCCGAGCATGACGGCGCCGACGAGACCGGCGATGCCGGCGTTGACGTGCACGACCGTGCCGCCGGCGAAATCGAGCGCGCCCACGCCGTTCATCAGGAACTCTCCGACGCCCCTGCCCTGGTTGATCCAGCCGGCGGCGGCGATCAGTTCGTCGATCTTGCCCTGCGCGGCCTTTCTGGCGGCCTCGTCGGCAGCTGCAGCGAGCGCTTTGGCGGCGGCGGCCAGATCGTCTGGCGCGGGCGTCGCCCAGACCCAGTGCGCGATTGGGAAATAGACGATCGTGAGCCACAGGAACGTGAACAGCAGCACGGCCGAGAACTTGATGCGCTCGGCGTAGGCGCCGACAATCAACGCCGGCGTGATCATGGCGAAGGTCATCTGGAACACCATATAGGCGTATTCGGGCACCACCACGCCGTTGGAGAAGGTCGCCGACACCGACGCGGGCGTCACGCCCGCCAGAAAGATCTTGCCGAAGCCCCCAAGATAATGACCACCCGTATCGCCGAGCGCGATCGAATAGCCGTAGAACGCCCACAACAGGCCAGCGAGCGAGACGATGGCCATCACCTGGGTGAGCACCGACAGCATGTTCTTAGACCGCACGAGACCGCCGTAGAACAGCGCCAGGCCGGGGATCGACATCATGAGAACGAGCAGGCTGGAGACGAGCAGCCAGGCCGTATCGCCCTTGTTGGGAACAGGGGCGGCCGCGGCCTGCGCGAACGCCGGGCCGACGCTGGCGAGCGCGGCGCAAAGACCGAGAGCAAGCGACGACAGCGCAGCCCGGGCGGAGGTGGATTTCAACATTCTCTTGGCTCCTGATCGAGGGCTGCTTACAGCGCGTCTTCCCCGGACTCGCCGGTGCGAATGCGAACGACTTTTTCCAGCGGACTGACGAATATCTTGCCGTCGCCGATCTGCCCGGTGCGCGCGACCTGCTCGATCGTCTCCACGACGCGCCCGACAAGTTCGTCGGCCACCGCGAGTTCGATCTTCACCTTGGGCAGAAAGCTCACCGCATATTCCGCGCCGCGATAGATTTCGGTGTGGCCCTTCTGGCGGCCATACCCCTTCACCTCGGTCACGGTCAGGCCGTGAACCCCTACGCCCGTCAAAGCGTCGCGCACGTCGTCGAGCTTGAACGGCTTGATGATCGCCATGACTATCTTCATTGGGTCGCCTTCTGTTTGCGCTCGTCGGAACCGGCGCGCGCCCGCTGCGCGACGGTCGCCGCCGCGCCATGCGGACGCGGCGTGCTCGTAAGCGACAAAAGCAAGGCCGGCGCCAGTTGCGTCGCGATGGCGATGTTCGGGCTATTTCAATCGACTGCGCCGTGAGCGCGGCTTTCGATGAGCGCACCTGCGCGGGGCGCCGGAAAATCAGGCGCCCAAATTCGCATCGGTCAGCGCGGGCGGCGTCGGCCCGCCGCAGGCCCAGTCCAGCAGTTCGATCGTGTGGACCGCCGGCAGGCCGCCGCCCGACAACTGCACGAGGCAGCCGATATTGCCGGCGGCGATGGCCTGCGGTTTCAACCGTGCGATGTTGCGCAGCTTTCTGTCGCGCAGCCGCCCGGCGAGTTCTGGTTGCAGGATGTTGTAGGTTCCCGCCGAGCCGCAGCAGATGTGGCCTTCGGGAATGTCTCGCACCACGAATCCCGCCTTGCGTAGAAGCTCTTTCGGCAGGTCCGTGATCTTCTGTCCGTGCTGCAGCGAGCAGGCGGCATGATAAGCGAGCGTGAGCGACGGTTTGCGCGTGGGAGCCCAGTCGAGTGTGGCGAGATATTCGGACACGTCTTTCGCCAGCGCGGACACGCGCGCGGCTTTTTCCGCGTAGGCCCCATCCTCGCGCAGCATGAAACCATAGTCCTTGAGGGTCGCCCCGCAGCCGGAGGTCGTGACGACGATGGCGTCCAGCCCGCCGTGCTCGATCAGCCGCGTCCACGCAGCGACATTCCTGCGCGCGAACGCGAGCGCCTCCTGTTCGCGACCCATGTGATGGACGAGCGCGCCGCAGCAGGCCTCTCCGGGCGCGGCGACGGTTTCGACGCCGAGCCGCGCGAAGAGCCGGCGCGCGGCAGCGTTGATCGAGGGTTGCAGTTCCGGCTGCGCGCAGCCCTCGAGCAGCGCCACGCGCCCGCGGCGCGTCGTTGCGACGACGTGCGTTTCCGGCGGCGCCGGGAACGGCGCGCGCACCAGCGCCAGCATGGCGGACAAGCGCGCGCCCGGCCCCGGCAGCCGCGCCAACAGGGACGCCAGCGGCCGCGCCAGCGCGCCCGCGCGCAAAGCCAGGCGGAACCGGTTGCGATAGGGCAGGATGCCGGCGAGCGCCGCGCGCATCAGCCGGTCGGACCACGGGCGCTTGTAATGTTGCGCGATATAGGCGCGCGCATGATCAACGAGATGCATGTAATGCACGCCCGAAGGGCATGTGGTCATGCACGAAAGGCACGACAGGCAACGATCGACATGGGCGACGACCTCCGGGCCCGGCGTCTTCGCGCCCTCCAGCATGTCCTTTATGAGATAAATGCGCCCGCGCGGGGAATCGCGTTCGTCGCCGAGCAGCATGTAGGTCGGGCAGGTCGCGGTGCAGAAGCCGCAATGCACGCAGGCGCGCAGGATTTTCTCCGAATCCCGCATGCGCGGATCGAGAAGCGCGGCCTGCGAGAAGTTCGTCTGCATCTGTTCACCCGCCGCCCTGCCACGCCTTGATGGCGTCGAGCGGATACAACAACATGATCACGTTCAATGTGAGATTGTCGCGGATGATGGCGCCGACGATCAATTCCATCGCCAGCGCCAGCGTCACCGTCGCCCAGACCGGCAGGCGGCTTGCAAGCAGAAAGCCGACCATCATCGCGCCGACGTCCGAGACGGAGTTGAGAACGGAATCGCCGTAATAGTCGAGCGCGATCGTCGCCTCGCGGTACCGGTTGATGATCCACGGCGTATTCTCGGCGACCTCCCATGCGACCTCGATGAACGTCGCCATCAGAATGCCCAGCGCGAGATTGGGCCTTGCGCCGAGGAGTCGCGCGACCAGCCAGTACAATCCGTAGAAGACGAACCCGTGAATGACGTGCGAGAACGTGTACCAGTCCGTTATGTGCTGCGAATTCTCCGAAGAAAACGTGACGCCGTGCCAGAGCTTGACGTAGCCGCATTTGCATATGAGCGGATGGCCCATCGCCCACAACACGAGCGCCCCGAGAATGACGAGATCGACCGCAAAAGACACATAGAGAAGATTTCGGACTTTAGACGCCGTCATACATGAGGCCCGGGTTGAAGAGACGATCTGGATCGAAACTCGCCTTCAGCGCGCGCTGCAATCGCATGACCGATGCAGGCAAGGGCTGAAACACGTCCACCCGCGCACGCACGTCCGCCGGGGCGCGCACAAGGGTCGCATGGCCGCCAACCTGCGCGACGACGGCGCGCACCATGCCGGCGCCGGCGTCGCCTTCGGCCGACATCGCGAGCCAGACGAGCCCGCCACCCCAATCGTAGAAATGCGCGAGGGGGCCCGCGCGCTGCGCGAGCCGCACGAAATCCGGCGCGCGCGAGGGCGCTGTCGAAACGCGCCACACCACGCGACCGTCGCCTGCGAAAAAGGCGACATCGCCGATGTCGCACCAGAGCGAGGCGGTCGCCGCATCGTCGAGAACTTCGCCCGCGCCGACGATCTTCTGCAGTTCGCCGAGCCGGTAGGCGACCGAATCCGCGAAATTCTCGATGCGCAGCAGCGTACGCGCGCTTTCGGCGCCCACGCCCGCTGGCAGGTGGGCCGCGCCGCTCACCTCGAACGGCGAGCCGAGCCCGCGCGACAGCGCATCCACCGCGCGCGTGTCGTCCAGCCCGCGCAGCACGAGCGTGGCCGCACTCTCCGGCCTCGGCAGCAGTTTGAACGTCACTTCGCTCAGGACCCCGAGCGCGCCGAATGCGCCCGCCTGCAGTTTCACGAGATCGAGCCCGGTGACGTTCTTCATCACGCGTCCGCCGGACTTGATGGCCTGCGCCAGCCCGTTGACGAACCGCACGCCGATGAGACTGTCGCGCGCCGCGCCATGCGAGATGCGGCGCGAACCGGAGATGGCGCAGGCGGCGACGGCGCCGATGGTCGACGCGCCCGCGCTCGCAAGCAGCCGCCGGTGATCCATCGGCGCGAACGGCAGCATCTGATCGTGTGCGGCGACGAGACTTTCCACGTCCGCGAGCGGCGTGCCGGCGCGCGCGGCGACCACCATTTCGCCAGGCTCGTAGAGCGTGACGCCCGCAAGATTCTTCGTCGACAGCGTGGCGGGCGGCGCGACGGGACGGCCAAGCGCCTGGCGCGTTCCGCCGCCGACGATCCGCAGCGCGGACTTGCGCGCGCGCGCCGTGCGCACGCAGTCGACAAGCTCGTCCTCGCTGTGCGGCGCGAAGATCACGCGGCCCGTCCCTCGAGCGGAAAGACTTTCGCCGAATTGAGCAGCCAGGTTTCGTCGAACGCGGCGCGCGCGCGCATCTGCTGCGCGAGATCGTCCACTGTAAACTGACGCGGCATGAGATCGCGTTTCTCGACGCCCACGCCGTGCTCGCCGGTGAGGCAGCCGCCGACCTCCACGCAGAATTTCAGTATGTCCTCGCCTGCCTTCTCGGCTTTCTCCTGCTCGGCGGGATCGTTGACGTTGTACATGATCAGCGGATGCATGTTGCCGTCGCCGGCATGGAACACGTTGGCCACGCGTAGACCATAGCTCCGGACGATCTCGTCGGTGCGTTTGAGAACGCGCGCCAGCTGGCCGAGCGGCGCGGTGCCGTCCATGCAGATATAGTCAGCCACGCGGCCGGTGGCGCCGAACGCGGATTTGCGGCCTTTCCAGATCGCGGCCGTCTCCATCGCGCTTTTCGACTCGCGCACGGTGGTCACGCCATGGCGTTCGGCGATCGCGACAATCCTGCGCAATTGCGCATCCATCTCGGCCTCGGATCCTTCCACCTCGACGATCAGCAGTGCGCCCGCGTCGAGCGGATAACCGGCCCTGGCGAATGCCTCGCAGATTTCGATGGCGAGCTTGTCCATGAACTCGATGGCGACCGGCACGATGCCGGCGGCGATAATGTCAGCGACGCAGGCGCCGGCCGCCTCGCTGCTCGCAAAGCCGAACAGCACCGGCCGCGCGTTTTCCGCCTGGCGCAGGATGCGCACCGTCGCCTCGGTGACGATTCCGAGCTGGCCCTCGTGGCCGACGATCAGGCCAAGCAGATCGTAGCCCGGCGCATCGAGCCAGTCGCCGCCGATCTCGACGATCGTTCCGTCGATCAGGACCATCGTCACGCCCAGCACATTGTTGGTCGTCACGCCGTATTTGAGGCAATGCGCGCCGCCGGAGTTCATGCCGATATTGCCGCCGATGGTGCAGGCGAGCTGCGAGGACGGATCGGGCGCATAAAAGAAACCGTCCGCAGCCACCGCATCCGAAATGCCAAGATTGGTGACGCCGGCCTCCACCCGCGCGACGCGGTTGGCGTAGTCGACATCGAGAACGCGCGTCATCTTCGTCAGCGCGACGACGACCGAATCCTCCTGCGGGATGGCCCCGCCCGACAGCGAGGTGCCGGCGCCGCGCGGCGTGACCTTCACGCCCGCTCCATGACAGTAACGCAGCACGGCGGCCGTCTCCTGCGTGGAGCGCGGCAGCACGACGGCGAGCGGAACGGAGCGATAGGCGGTGAGCGCGTCGGTCTCGAAGGCGCGGCGCTCGTCGAGGCCGGTCACCAGACACCCGGGCGGCACGATGCGCGCCAACCCCACGACGATCTCCTCGCGCCGCGCGAGGATCGCGGGATCGGGCGCGGGAAAACGAATGCTCGACATAACGCGCTCCCGGCGCGCCGGCGCCGCGCGCCTGTTGCCTGAAATGGGACGCCGCCGAAAAATCTTCAACGGCTCGGGACTGTGGTATAGATGACAGCAGTCGGCGCGCCGTTGCAAGAGCGCGGCGGGCCGAGGGGAGGAACGAAATGGTCGAAACCGGCCGCAAAATTCGCGTCGGTTTGTTCGCGACCTGCCTCGTCGACCTGTTTCGCCCAACGGTCGGGTTCGCCGCCGTCAAGCTGCTCGAAGACGCCGGCTGCGTGGTGGAGGTTCCGGCCCAGACCTGTTGCGGGCAGCCCGCTTTCAATTCGGGCGACACGAACGCCGCGCGCGCGATCGCGCTGCAGGCGATCGAGACGTTCGCCCCCTACGATTACGTCGTCGCGCCGTCCGGCTCGTGCGCCGGCATGATGGCGAAACATTATCCCGAACTGTTCGAGCACGATCCGGAACTGCGCGCGCGCGCGATCGCATTTTCAGCCAAGGCGTTCGAACTCGTCTCGTTCCTGGTGGACGTGCTGGGCGTCACGCGCGTCGCCGCGCGTTTTCCGCATTCCGTCGCCTATCATGACTCCTGCTCGGGCCTGCGCGAGATGAGTGTGCAGGCGCAGCCGCGCGCGCTGCTCGAGACGGTCGAAGGGCTGGAGCTGCGCGAACTTTCGGAAGCCGATACGTGCTGCGGCTTCGGCGGCGCCTTCGCCGTCAAATTCGGCGAGATCTCAACCGCCATCGTCGACCGCAAGACACAGGATGTCGCGGCGACTGGCGCGCCGGTGCTGCTGGCCGGGGATCTCGGCTGTCTGATGAACATCGCCGGACGGCTGAAGCGTCAGGGCAGCTCCGTCGCCGTGCGGCACGTGGCCGAAGTGCTCGCCGGCATGACGGAGGCGCCGCCGATCGCTGAAGCGCCCGCCGGCCCGAAAAAGGGGTAGGCCCATGAGCGTTCACGCCCACCCCACCACGCCGCAATTTTCCGCCAACGCCCATCGCGCGATGGGCGACGGCAACCTGCAAGAGGCGCTCGCGCGGCTGCGCGTGGGCTTTTCCACGCGGCGCGCGGCGGCGATCGCCGACCTGCCGGAATTCGACGCGTTGCGCGACGCGGCCCGCGACATCAAGATCCACACGCTCGCCCACCTCGATCTCTATATCGAGGCCTACGAACAGCGCGTGAAGGAAAGCGGCGGGCATGTGCATTTCGCGCGCACGGCGGAGGAGGCGCGGCGCATCGTACTCGACATCTGCGCAGCGCACGGTGCGAAGACCGTCGCAAAAGGCAAGTCGATGATCTCGGAAGAGATCGCGCTCAACGACGCGTTGATCGCGGCCGGCGTGCGGCCGATCGAGACCGATCTCGGCGAATACATCATCCAGTTGCGCGGCGAAATGCCCTCGCACATCATCGGCCCCGCCGTTCATCTGACGAAAGACCAGGTGGAGGCCGATTTCCGCCGCGCGCACACGCATCTGCCGCACGACCGCGACCTGACCGAGCCGAGCGCGATGCTGGCGGAAGCGCGCGCGGTGCTGCGTGAGAAATTCATCGCCGCCGATGTCGGCATCACCGGCGCCAATTTCCTGATCGCGGAAACCGGAACCTCCGTCATCGTCACCAACGAGGGCAACGGCGATCTATCGCAGACGCTGCCGAAGGCGCACATCGTGCTCGCCTCGCTGGAAAAGATCACGCCGACGCTGGAGGACGCCGCGCAGATCTTGCGCGTGCTGGCGCGCTCGGCGACGGGTCAGGAGATGAGCGTCTACACGACCTTCGCCACCGGCCCGCGCCGCGCGGGCGACCCGGACGGGCCGCAGGAATATCACGTGGTGCTGCTCGACAACGGCCGCTCGGCCATGCTGGGCACGGAGTTCGAGGACATGCTGCGCTGCATCCGCTGCGGCGCCTGCATGAATCATTGCCCAGTCTATCACGCGGTGGGCGGGCACGCGTATGGCTGGGTCTATCCCGGCCCAATGGGCGCGGTGCTGACGCCCTCGCTGATCGGCGTGGAGAAGGGCGGACAATTGCCGAACGCCTCCACCTTCTGCGGAAAATGTGAAGACGTGTGCCCGATGCGTATTCCCCTGCCGAAGATGATGCGCCACTGGCGCGAGCGCGAATTTGAACGCCACATGACCGCGCGTCCGCAGCGCGCGGGCCTGGGCGTGTGGGCCTTCTTCGCGAAGCGCCCCGCGCTCTACCGGCTCGGGACGGCGCTCGCGATGCGGGCGCTCGCCTTCACCGGACGCACGACAGGCAGGATTTCCAAACTGCCGCTTGCGGGGGGCTGGACGGCGACGCGCGATTTTCCCGCGCCGCAGGGCCGCACGTTCCAGAGTCAATGGCGCGACCGCACGAAAGCGAAGGCCAGATGAGCGCGCGCGAGGAAATTCTTTCCGGCATTCGCCGCTCGCTGAAGGCGACTGGCGCCGAGGGTCCGCGCCGCGCCGCCGTCGGCGCGCGGCTGGCGATGCGCCCGCGCGGCGTCGTGCCCGCGCGCGGCAGGCGCGATCCGGCCGGGCGCACGGCGCTGTTCGTCGCAATGGCGCAGGCTGCGCTGGCGACCTGCGCGGTGGTGACATCGCCGCAGGACGCGCCAGCGGAAGCCGCGCGTTTCCTGCGCGACGCAAACCTGCCCGCGCGGCTGCGCATGGGCGCGGACCCGCTGTTCGCCGACATGGACTGGAGCGCGACGCAGATCGAAATATCGCACGGGCCGTCCGACGGTCACGACCTCAACGGACTGAGCCGCGCGTTCGCCGGCGTCGCCGAGACCGGCACGCTGATGCTGGCGTCGGGCGCCGACAATCCGACGACGCTCAATTTCCTGCCCGACAATCACATCGTCGTCGTCAGCGCCGACGACATCGAGGGCGACTACGAGAGCGCATTCGACCGGCTGCGCGCGCTCTACGGCGACGGGCTGATGCCACGCGCGCTGAACATGGTCACCGGCCCTTCGCGGTCGGCCGACATCGCGCAGACCATGCTTCTGGGCGCGCACGGGCCGCGCAAACTGCACATCATCGTCATCGACGCCGCCGGTTAGCGCGTCCCCTCGGGAACCGGACGCGGCCTGCGCCGTTTCCTCGCCAAGGAGACGATGCATGGCCCAAACGAACACCAGGACGAATAAGACTGCCGAAAAGTCCGCGACGCCGAGGCGACCGCGGCTGGACGCGGCGCGCCGGAAGAAGCGCGACGACAAGCTGGAAGAGGCGCTGGAAAAGACGTTCCCGGCTTCCGACGCGCCCTCGCAGACCCAGCCCTCGGGCGGCACGACAAGCACCGAGCCGCCGCCGCTCGGCCAGAAAACCGGCGAACGGCGGCGTTAAGTCGCTCGCCTGCCTTATTTGCGAGTCGAATCGGCGCTAATCTTCGACTAAGAGACGGGTGGGTCGGCGCGAGCCGGCCCTTTCGTGCGTTCGCGCGGCAGGTTCCACCCCCTGCGCGCGCGGCGGCAGCGCAGGTTTCGGCATGCAGTTCCTTCCATCGATTGCTGACAAGAGCTTTCCGGCCGGGCGCATCTTTGCGGTGCGCGCCCTGGCCGCCGCGACGCTGACGGGCGCGCTGCTGGCCGCCCCGGCCAGCGCGCAGGCGCCCTCCGCCCCCGGTCAGATGACCCCCACGACCTCCGCCGCGCCCGCCCCTCCGGTTCCGGCGCCCGCGCCTGCGGCTCCGTCTGCTCCAGCGCCAGGGCCGGCCGGCGAGCCCGCCCCCGCGCCGCAAGCGCAGGCCAAGCCCAAACCCAAGCCGAAGCCCAAGCCCGCCATCCGCGAATGGGCGCTGTCGGACGATCCGACGCCCTCGTTCCAGCCCGAGACGTTCTACGCGACGGTGGCGGCTTCCGAGCGCTACGCGGCGATCGCCGACATGGGCGGCTGGCCGACCGTGCCGGGGAACGTGGGTCCGGGTTCGCCGGGCAAGACCATCGCCGTCCTGCGCAAGCGGCTGGCGATCGAAGGGGACCTGCCGGAGGCGAACGCGGCGGGCGAGGCAAGGGGAGAGGCCTGGGACGAGACGCTGGCGGCCGCCGTGCGGCGCTTTCAGGGCCGGCACGGGTTGCGCAAGTCGGGCGTCGTCTCCGGCTCTACGCTGCGCGCGATGAACGTGCCGGCGCGCGTGCGGTTCAAGCAGCTCGCCTCCAGCGCGCAGCGCCTCGCCGGCAACACGTTCGGGTTCGGCGACCGCTACGTGGTCGTCAACATCCCCTCGGCCGCCGTCGAGGCGATCGAGAATGGCCGCGTCGTCAAGCGCTACGTGGCGGTCGTGGGCGATGTGGATCATCGCTCGCCGGAGGTGGAATCGAAAATCAGCGCGGTGAACGTCAACCCGACCTGGACAGCGCCGACCTCGATCATCAAGAACGAGATCATCCCGAAAATGCGGCGCGACCCCGGCTACCTGTCGCGCGCGCGCATCCGCATTCTCGACGGCCGGGGGAACGAAGTTCATCCCGGCAGCATCGACTGGAATTCGGAACGGGCGGTCAACTATACGCTGCGGCAGGATTCCGGCGCGCATAATTCGCTCGGCGCGCTGCGCATCCAGATGCCGAACAAGCATGCGGTCTATATGCACGACACCCCGTCCAAGGGGTATTTCGGTCGCGACTATCGCTTCCTGTCGCATGGCTGCGTACGCGTGCAGGGCGTGGCCGACCTCGCCGCCTGGCTGCTTGGTCCGCAATGGGACGGCAAGGCGGTGTTGCAGCAGGTGGCCAAGGGCGAGCGGCAGGATTTGAAACTTTCGCAATCCGTCCCAGTTATATGGGTGTACATGACTGGCTGGGCTTCGGCCGACGGCGCGGTCCATTTCGCCGACGACGTCTATCAGGTCGACACGATCGGACTGCAGGCGTCGGCGAACTGAGGTGTCCGAACGCACAGACCGTCGCAGAGACAACTGTCAGTCTTTGCATAAGGTGCGTCTTGATGGAGGATATGCCATGCGCATTGCAACATTGATCGCGGGGGCGACGCTGGTCGCGGCGATCGCGACGCCGGCTTCGGCACAGCGCTGGCGCCACTATTACGACGAGCCGGTCTACGGCGCGCCCTACTACCGCTCCGCGCCCGCGCCGCGCTACTGCCAGAGGCTGTGCGAATACGACCGCTCGCCCTGCGACCCGATCCAGTTCAAGGTCGCGGACGGTCGGTGCTCGGGCGTCTACACGCGCCCGTGACGGTTCGCGATTCGTGAGTCTCCCAAATCGCGTCGACCCGTTCGGCGCGATTTGCGTTTCGCCGACGCGCGGGATGTTCATGGGCAACCGGGGCGGACGTTTTCACCGAGCCGACCGAACGCTCGGCGTCATGCGCTGGAAGTCGAAAAGCTGGATCGTCTGCCTGTGCGCGTTCAAAATCCGACGGCGCACGGTGTTCGGCGAAGGCTACACCGAACTTTTCTTTCTCGATGAACCGACGGCCCTGGCCGCTGGGCACCGGCCGTGTTTCGAATGCCGACGGACGGAGGCGCGCGCCTTCGCCACAGCCGCCGGCGCGCCGACTGCGGGCGCGCTCGACGCCATGCTCGACGCCGAACGCCGCGACGGACGCGCCAAACGCATGCACGCATGGGCCATCCAGAGCCTACCCGACGGCGCGATGTTCGCCGATCGCGCGCAGGCGTTCGCCGTGAAGGGCGCGCACATTCTGCCCTGGTCGTTCGCCGGCTATGGTCCGGCGCGCGCCAGACCGGCGCACGGGACCGTCGCCGCGCTCACGCCGCCGACCAGCCTACGCGCGCTCGTCAATGGCTACGCGCCCACCTGGCATGGCAGCGCGGACGAGAGCGCGTCCTGCGAGTTCCCGCTTCATCAGAAGCGCTAGACGGGTTCTTTCGCGCTCTGGTCGTTCAGGTCAAGCGCAACGACGACCACGCCCGGCTCGTCCCGGGCGTCGCGCACCTTGAAGCCCAGCGCGCGACACATGGAGATCATCGGAGCGTTTTCGGCGAGCACCTGGCCTTCCACGCGGTCGAGACCTATCCTGCGCGCATAGGCGATCATCCGCTGCATCAGCAGCCAGCCGAGTCCTTTGCCCTTCATCGACGGTCCGAGCAGGATGGCGTATTCGCCCTCGGTCAGATCGGCGTTCATCATCAGCCGCACGCCGCCGAGCAAGACGCCGCTCGCCTCGTCGATCGCGGCGAGCGCGAAGGCCCGCGCATAGTCGATCTGCGTGAGGCGCGCCAGGAAGGCGTGGCTGAACGATTTCACCGGCGCGAAGAACCGCAACCGCAGATCGTCGGCCGGCACCGTTTCGAAAAAGGCGCGATACATGTCCTCGTCTTCCGGCCGCACCGGGCGCAGCAACACGTTCGTGCCGTCCTTCAATGCGACATGGGCCTCCAGATCTTTCGGATAGGGCGCGACCGCAAAGCGGCGGTTCGACTGGCCGGCGCGCTGGATGGGATCGGCGGCGACGCCGATGCGCGCGTCCACCACCATCACGCCCGTTTCGTCGGCGAGCAGCGGGTTGAGATCGACATTGCGCACTTCCGGAATGTCGGCGGCGAGCTGCGACAATTTCACCAGCGTCAGCGCCACGGCGTCGACATCGGCGCTTTTCACATCGTGATATTCTTTCAGAATGCTGGAGACGCGTGTGCGGCGGATCATGTCGTGGGCGAGCGAAAGGTCGAGCGGCGGCAGCGCCAGAGCGCGATCCTCGATCACCTCCACCGCCTTGCCCCCGCGCGCGAACACGATGACGGGACCGAAGGTCGGGTCGTCGGCGACGCCGGCGAACAATTCGCGGCCGTGCGGGCGCTTGATCATCGGATGGACGGTCACGCCCTCGATGCGCGCGTCGGGACGCTCGCGCTTCACGCGCTCGATCATGTCGCGCGTCGCTTCGGCGGCGATGTCGGGCGTGCGCAATTCGAGAAGCACGCCGCCGACATCGGATTTATGCTGGATGTCGCGCGAGGCGATCTTGACGACGCACGCGCCGGAGCGCGCGATGAAGAGCCGCGCGAGTTCGGCCACCTCCTCCGGCGCATGGGCGAAGCGGGCCGGCGCGACGGGGATGCGGTAGGCGTCGAGCAACTGACTGGCCTCGACCGGCGACAGCCACGCATGGCCGCGGTCGAGCGCCTGCTGGACAATGCGCCGGGCGCGCTCCACGTCGGGTTCGAAATCTTCCGGCAGGTTCGGCGGCGCGCTCATGAGAAACTCGCGCGCCTCGTTCCAGCGCACCATGTGCATGAAGCCGCGCACGGCGCCCGTTTCGTAATGGGGAATACGCGCGTCCTCGAACGTCTTGTCGGATTCGGACGTGGCGCCGAACCACACGGCGAACACCGGCTTGGCGTTCACGCTCTTCTTGCGCGCGTCCTTCGCGGCCTCCGCGACCGCAACCGCCGCCTCCAGCGAACGCGAGAGCGCGGTCGGCGCGTGCATGGCGAGCACGGCGTCGGTCGCCTTGTCTTCGAGCGCGGCCGCCACCGTCGCCTTGAACCGCGCGGGATCGGCGTCGCCCTCGATGTCGATCGGATTGGCGCGGCGCACGCTGTCGGGGAGAACGTCGGCGAGCTTGTCCCACGTCGCCTGTTCGGGCTCGGCCAGAACGCCCTGGTAGTCGGCAAGCCGGTCGGCCGCCAGCCGCCCGAGGCCGCCGCCGTTGGAGACGATGGTGAGCCGCTTGCCGGGGAAGGGCTTCAGCCGGCCAAGCGCCTCGGCGGCGTCGAACAATTCGTCGATGTCGGCGACGCGCAGCAGGCCCGCGCGGCGGAACGCCGCGTCGTAGACCGCATCCGGCCCGGCGAGATTGGCGGCGAGCGCGCCGCCTTTCGGCCCGCGCCGGTGGCGGCCGGATTTCACCACGATCACCGGCTTGACGCGCGCAGCCGCGCGCGCGGCCGACATGAAAGTCTGTGGGTCTTCCAGCCTGTCGATGTAGAGCAGGATGGCGCGGGTCGCGTAATCGAGCGCGAAATAGTCGAGCAGATCGCCGAAATCGACGTCCGCCATCTCGCCGGCCGAAACCATGCCGGAAAAGCCCACCTTGTGCGAGCGGCTCCAGGCGAGCAGGGCCGATCCGATGGCGCCCGATTGCGACAGAACGGCCATGTCGCCGGCCGGCGCCTGCTGGGCGGAGGAGGAGGCGTTGAGCCCCGCGCGCGGCATGATGACGCCGAGGCAGTTGGGTCCGATGATCCGCATTTTCGAGCCGCGCACGATGCGCCGCAGCCCCTCCGTGAGCGCGCCGGTCTCGCCGTGCGGATCGCGCGTCATGACGATCGCGCCGCCGACGCCGCGCCGTTCGGCGGCTTCCACCGTCTTCAGCGTGATGGCGGGCGGAGCGGCCACCACCACCAGATCGGGCACGGACGGCAGCCGGGAAAGATCGTCGTGGCAGAGGCGGCCCTCGATCTCCTTGTAGCGCGGATTGACGAACGAAATCTCGCCCTTGAAACCCGCGCCCAGAATGTTGTCGACCATCGCCCTGCCGATCGAGCCGGGCTTGGGGCTGGCGCCGACCAGCGCGATGGACCTGGGGGTGAGAATGCGATCGAGCGCGCGCGTGCCCATGGCGAAACCTGTCGTGTTCGCGGAACCTTCAATAGCTGCATAGTATCATGATGCAATGCAGCATGAATGCGACCATTTGAGGCGACCGGACGTCAGGCGAGCGTGGCGCGGGCGATCACGAGCCGCTGGATTTCCGACGTGCCTTCGTAAATGCGGGTGATGCGCGCATCCCGCAAGTGGCGCTCGACCCCGGCGTCCGCCACATAGCCCGCGCCGCCGAACAGCTGCACCGCCGTGTCGGTCGCGCGATGGGCGGCCTCGGAGGCGAACAGTTTCGCCATCGACGCCTGCCGGGCGTAGTTCTCGCCGCGATCCTTGGCGGCCGCCGCGTTCAGTATCAGCAGGCGCGCGGCCTCCATATCCGTCTCGCGGTCCGCGATCATCCATTGCAGGCCCTGCATCTGGGCGAGGGGCTGGCCGAACTGCCTGCGCTCCTTCACATACGCCTTGGCCTTGTCCATCGCTGCGCGGGCGATGCCGAGCGAGAGGGCCGCGATGCCGATGCGACCGCCCGCCAGTTCTGCGACCGCCGTGCGGAAGCCGTCGTTCTCGCGGCCCATGAGGGCGCTGGCGGGCACGCGCGCGTCTTCGAACAGGATGGTGTTGGTGGACGAGCCGTGCTGGCCGAGCTTGCGCTCCGCCTTGCCGACGAGCACGCCCTTCGTATCGGCGGGCACGAGGAACACCGAAATGCCCTTGCCGCGCGCCGCCTGCGGATCGGTGACCGCCCAGACGACGAAGAAGCCGGCGTATTCGCCGCTGGTGATGTAGATTTTCTCGCCGTTCAGCACGTAGTCGCCGCCTTCGCGGCGCGCCGACAGGCGCATGGCGGAAGGGTCGGAGCCCGCCCCCGATTCGGTCAGGCAGAAGGCGGCGGCCGCGAACGTTCCGTCCGCGAGTTTGGGCAACGCCCATTGCTTCTGCTCGTCCGTGCCGATGGCGGCGACGACCTCGGCCACCATATTCGTCACCGACACCGTGACGGCGGTCGAGGCGCAGGCGTAGCCCAACTCCTCCACCGACAGCGCGAAAGCGACGGCGCCCGCTTCCCCGCCGCCGTATCGGGCGGGCGCGTTAAGCGTGCAAAAGCCGGCCTGGGCAAGATCCCGCAGATTGGACAGCAGCGCCGCCCGTCCCTCGCCCCGGTCGAGCGCCTCAGCATGGGGCGCGAGCCTGTCGGCCGCGAACCGGCGCGCCGTCTCCTGGATGAGCGCTTCTTCCTCGGACAGGGCGAACTGCATGGAGACGGTCCTCTCGTTGACAGCCGGTTGGTTCACGGCTTGACTGATGCGCGGGCTGCGGCGCGCGCGGACTACTTGAAACAAATCGCGGCGCGAGACAACGCGCGCGCAAGCTCGCCGCAGGCTCGCGACGACATAATTTCTTCATTGGGCCCCGAGGGAGTTTTTTTTCGATGATCCAGCTTCGCGCCGCCGCGCTCGCGGCCGTTTTTTCCGCCGCTCTCGCCTTCCCCGCCGCCGCCAGCGACATTGTCGGCAACTGGCAGCGCAGCGACGGCACATCGCGCATCCGCATGTCGCCGTGCGGCGACGCCGTGTGCGGCCATATCACGTGGCTGAGGACCCCCGGCGCCTCGCCCGCCAAGGTCGGCCAGCGCGTGTTCTCCAACATGAAACAGGACGGGGCCGGCTGGAGCGGCTCGGCCTTCAATCCGGAGGACGGCAAGACCTACACCGGCAAAGCGACGGTCTCCGGCGGCTCGATGACCACCAAGGGCTGCGCGCTCGGCGGGCTGATCTGCAAATCGGTGAGCTGGTCGCGCATGTGACCAAACGCGGCGCCGTCTGGACAGGCGCCGCGCCGGTCCCGCATCCTGAACGCATGAAGACGCCGCTCAAGCGCCGAATCGCCCTGTTGTATTACGGCGCGTCGAACCGCGCGCGACTGTTTCGGTACGGGCTGCTGGTCTTCGACCTCGTCACGGTCCTGCTGTTCTTCGCCGCGACCGCTTTTCCCGACGCACGCTGGATCGTGCCGCTCGATATCGTGCTCGCGGCGGCGATGATCGTCGAACTCGCTGCGCGGTTGTGGGTCGATCCACAACGCGTCAGGAGCGCGCTGTCGCTCTGGACGCTGGCCGACGTCGTGGTCATCTTCTCGCTGCTGGCGGCCGCCTTTGTCGAGAATCTCGGCTTTCTGCGCGTACTGCGCGCGTTGCGGCTCCTGCGTTCCTATCACCTCGTTCGCGACCTGCGCGCGGAATCGCCGTGGTTCAAGACGCATGAAGACATCATTCTGCGGTCGCTGAACCTGGTCGTTTTCATCTTCATCGTGACGTCGACCGTCTACGTCACTCAGCACGCCGACAATCCCGGCATCAAGACCTATGTCGACGCGCTGTATTTCACGATCACCACGCTGACGACGACGGGTTTTGGCGACGTGACGCTGCAGGGCGCCGGCGGACGGCTGCTGTCCGTGCTCATCATGGTCATCGGCGTAAGCCTGTTCCTGCAATTGCTGCAGGCGATCTTCCGGCCGCGCAAGGTGCGGTTCGAATGCCCCGATTGCGCGCTGCTGGTGCATGAAATCGACGCCGTCCATTGCAAACATTGCGGACGGCTTCTGAAAATTCCCGACGAGGGAATCTGATCGGAGCGGGCGGCGCCGGCGGGCAAACGGGCCTGTCACGCGATTGTCATGCGAGGCATGTAATCGGGCGCGCCCGCCCTCCAACCGCTCGAGCGTCTTGGCTATCGACCGACTGAAACCAGCCCTGGACACGGATGCGCCGGGCTGCGCGTGGATCATCGCGTGCGACGGCGCCGGCGAGGCCGAAGCCGGCGTCTCGGGGCATTTGCGGCAACCGCCCGACGGCGGATTCGCATGGGCGCATTTCGACCGTTCGGACCGGCGCAGCGCGCAAACGCTGCGCGACCTGGGCCGGCTCGAAGCCGACGAACTCGATGCGCTGGTCGGGCCGATCGATCATCAATTCATCGAACAGACCGATTCGCGCACGTTCGGCGCGGTGGTCGATCATGTGTCGAGCATCGCGGGCCGCACGCATGAAACCGACTATCTGCGCTTCGTCTTCGGTCAGGACTTCATCTTCACCGCGCGTCTGCGGCCCTTGCAGAGCGCGGACGCCGTGCGCCGCGCGTTGGGCGCGGGTCCGGCGCCTGATCGACCGGAAGGCCTGTTCGAGGAACTGATCGCGGCGATCTGCGACAGTTGCGGCGCGATCACAAAAGAGATCGCACGCGATCTCGACCGAATAGAAGATCGCGTGATCCTCGACGGCGAAGGGCGCGAGCAGCGCGCCGCGCTCGGTCATGCGCGACGCACCGCCGTGAGACTGCAACGCCAGATCGGCGGCCTGACCTCCACGATGAAGCGCCTGGAGGAGGCGGCCGCGGAACCCGATCGCCAGCATCTGGCGGACGCCGCGGCGACGCTCGCCCAGCGGGCCGAGGCGCTCGCGCGCGATATCGCGGCCCTGCAGGATCGCGCCCGCCTGCTGCAGGAAGAAGTCAACGCAATTCTTACGCTGGAGACGAACGACCGGCTCTACATCCTCACCATCGTGACGACGCTTCTGCTGCCGGCGACCTTCGTCACCGGCTATTTCGGCATGAACACGCGCCAGCTTCTGTTCTTCGAGAACGACAACGGCACACTCTTCGCCACGTTGCTGTGCGCGGCGGCCTCCGCCATCGCGCTCGTGACGCTGCGGCGGTTCGGCATCGCGCGGGCGCCGTCCCGTCACAGCTGACCGGAGCCAACCGCGCTATTCCGCCAGAACGCGCGTCGGCGGGAAGATCACTTCCACCAGCGTTCCTTCCGCCTTGCGGCTCTTGATGACAAAGGAGGCGCGGTTGGCCTCCACCAGCGCCTTCGTGAGCGGCAGGCCAAGCCCCGTTCCGTCGGCGCGTCGCGAGGTCGCCACCTGACGGAACGGTTCGAGCGCCGTCTCCATTTCCGTCTCGCTCATGCCCACGCCCGTGTCCTTGATGCGCACCACCGCATGGCCCGCGTCGGTGAGCGCGGTCGAGACGATGACCTGCCCGCCCGGTTCGTTGAACTTGACCGCGTTCGACAGGAGATTGAGCACGATCTGGCGCAGCGAGCGTTCGTCGGCGACGATGTTGGGCAGTTTGTGCGCCAACGACATGCGCACCACCACCCGTTCGCGATTGGCCTGGGGCTGCATGAGCGACACGCATTCTGTCACAACCGCGTTGGCGTCCACGCTCTGGAAATCCATTTCCATCTTGCCGGCCTCGATCTTCGACAGATCGAGCAGGTCGTTGACGAGGCTCATCACGTGCTCGCCGGACTTGTGGATGTCGCGCAGATAGTCGCGGTAGCGTTCGTTGCCCACCGGGCCGAACCGCTCGTCGATGATGACTTCGGTGAAGCCGAGAATGGCGTTGAGCGGCGTGCGGATCTCGTGGCTGATCTTGGCGAGGAAATCCGATTTCAGGGCGCTGGCGCGTTCGGCTTCGCGCCGCGCGTCGCCCAGTTCGCGCTCGGCGCGCTTCCAGGAGGTGAGGTCGCGCAGCACCACGCAGAATTTCGCTTGGGGGCCTGCGCTCAGCCGCCCCATGGTCATGAACACGGGGATCGCGCCGCCCTTCTGCGCGCGCGCCAGAATCTCGCGCCCGTCGTTGAGGACGCTGGCGACGCCGCCCGCCTTCACGCCGTCGAAATAGTCGGCGACCACCGCCTGGCTCTCCCTGTCGACCAGCGTGTTCAGGTGGCGGCCCGCCACGTCCGCGCCGTCGCAGCCGAACAGAGCCTGACCCGAACGATTGAGCGAGAGAATGCGCCCCTGCGAGTCGACGACGGCGACGCCGTCGGTGGCCGTATCGAGAATGGCGTGTAGTTCGCGCGCCTCGGCATCGCGCTGGCGCAGGTCCAGTTCGAGCGCGCGCACGCGCTGGCCGTCGCCGTTTTCCTGCGCGCGGCGCAAAGAGACGAGCGTGGCGGGCAGGCCGTCCCATTCGATGCTTTGCAGGCGCGCGTCGACGGCGAGCGGCTCTCCGGAGCGAGTCTGGATTTCGGCGACGCCCGCCTCCGGCGCGCGGCCGCGAAACAGCAGATCGAGCCCCCCGGCTTCGTGGAATGCGTCGGCATCGGGAAAATCGAGCAGATCGAGCAGGGTGCGATTAGCGAAGATCGTCACGTTCTGACGGCTGACCAGAACGCCGACCGGCATGCGATCGAGCATGGCGCGTGCGTTGCGCGCGACGGCCGCCGCCTCATCGTCGGCGTCGCCTTCCGACGGCGCTACGACCGGCGCGCGGGAGGCGCGCGCATCCATGCGATCGGCTTCGGCGCCTTCCTCGCTTGTCATCGGCACGGATTGTTGCGGCAGGCGCGCCGGCTCCGCGCCGAGCGCGCGCGCGATATCGTGAAACGCCTGCTGCTCGCCCGCCGACAACGGCGGCGCGACGGCGCGACGCGGCTCGGCCGGCGGCTCGGGCGCGCGCGCCGGGCGCAGGGGAACGATGTTGGCGGGGGGCGCGACAGTTTCTGACGCGGCCTCCGGCGCGACGCGCTGCGCGGGTTCAGCGCGCGCCTCCGGCTGCGATGTTTCGGCGGGCTCCGACGCTGTGTCGAACACCTCCGGCGCAGATGTTTCGAACGCCTCCGGCTGTTGCTCGACTCCCGCGGCCGCGAGCGCGGCGACCAGATCGTCCGGCGCGGATGCGGCGGTCGCGGGCGCAAGGTCGATCGGGCCGATGTCGGAGTCGAGCGCCTGCGCCTCCTGCGACTCCTCCTCGACGATCATCGACGCCGGCGCGGCGCGCAGGGGAAACGCGATCGGCGCGCGCGCGACGCGGGCCGCCGCGACGACGCCGAAGCCGCGATATCCGCCGAACGCGCCGTCGGCGTCGAACGTCGCCGCCCCGCCGAGCACGGTCGGCGCGCCTTCGCCGCCGCCGGTCGGCCACACGACCTCGACGCCGCTCCAGGTGATGGCGCCGGCAAGGGCGTCGCCAAGCGCGCCGGAGGAATCGAGAGCGGACGCGAGATCGGCGAACGACTGGCCGATCTCTGCGGCGTTGGCCGCGCCGACAACGGCGGCGAGCGCCGGGTCGACGTGCACGAACCGGCCCGTGGCGTCGGTGCGCCAGGTGAACCGATGCGCGCGCGCCGGCGCGCACGCCGCCTCGGCCGGCTGCGGCCCGGGCGGCTGCAAGGCGGCGAGCGGCTCCACATTGGCGGGCGCGGCGGCGGCGGGGCCGCGCACGCCGAGCGCGGCCATCACGAACACCGGCGCGCCGTCCGCCACGGCCGCCCGCTGGCAGAGGACCGTGACGGTTTCGGCGATCGGTCCGAAGAAGAAGCGCAGTCGTTCGAGACGCGGCGCGGCGCCCGGCAGCAGCGCATGGGCGAGTGCGACGATGCGGCTGGAACCCGGTTCGCTGCCGTGCACGAGACGACGGGTGAGGCGGTCGAGATCGCCGCCAAACAGGGCGCGCGCCTGAGCGTTGGCGTAGACGACGCGGGTCGGCGCGGAGGCGATCGCCACCACGGGCGCGCCGGCGCGCCGCAGGGAGGCGATGGCGGGTTCAGCCAATGCGGTTTCGATCCAGGTGTCCGTTTCGCTCATGGTCTGGCGTCCGATGGCCGCGGTCAGAAAGGTTGCGCCGGCCGGCGATAGCTAACAAAGTCTTAAAGAGGCGGGCCGCGAAGGTCCACGAATCGGCCGCCCCACGCCCACTGCTTCTGCGATTCATCATGAATCCGCCAAAGCGATGGCGTAACCGCCATGCTGCGTCGCAGCGTTTTGTTGCAATGCAGCATGTCCCGTGGTACAGGCGCCCCGTTGGGCGGTCTGTCGCGGGAAGGACACGGCGCCCTTGGGGAGATGGCGCCGAGGCGCCATGTTTGTATCTTGCACAGACGATTGCGATACGCCCGACCCCGCCAAGGCGCCGCGATCCAGGAGAGGAGAAAGCCATGAGCCAGTTGCCTTACGAAATTCCGGCCGAGATGCGCGATTTCGCCGAGAAGAGCGTCGAGCAGGCGCGCAAGGCGTTCGAAGGCTTTTTCGGCGCCGCGCAGAAGGCGGTCGGCTCGGTCGACACGGGGGCCTTCACGGTCGCCAACAACATGAAGGATGTCGGCGCCAAAGCCATGAACTTCGCCGAAGCCAACGTGAAGGCCGCATTCGACCATGCGCAGAAGCTCGTTCACGCCAAGGACATGCAGGAAGTGCTGGCGTTGCAGACCGATTTCGTGAAATCGCAGATGACGGCCTTCCAGGACCAGGCCAAGGAAATGGGCCAGACGGTGCAAAAGGCGGTGACGCCGAAAGCTTCGTCCTGAAGGACGGGCCTTTCGGGCGGACGAAAACCAGGGCGCCCCTCGGGCGCCCTTTTTCATGCGCCGCGCGCCATTGCGCCGAACGCCATGCAGGCCGCGCCCCCAAGCGAAGCCCGCGCGCCGGCTTGCGAAAAAGCGGCTTCCACTTCGGGCCAAAACGCTTTAGAGAGCACTCGCGTGCCGCCATAGCTCAGTTGGTTAGAGCGCTAGATTGTGGATCTAGAGGTCCCCCGTTCGAGCCGGGGTGGCGGTACCATTCCTTTCCGAAAAACCTGCACCTTCGGCTGCATTCGGGCGCATGTCGAGCGCGCGGCGCTTGTCTGGCGACCTGCAATTGGTCCATGAGTGATGCGCGGCGTTCTGCGGACGCGACAAAAACAAAACAGATCGGGCCGGGAGGGCTCAAGGTGCAACAGGCGGTGGATCCGGCTGCGCTCGCGGGCTGGATGGATCGAGAGGGGCTGGGCGCTGGCCCGCTGTCCGAAATGCGCGCGCTGGCGGGCGGCACGCAAAATATTCTCCTGCGCTTCCGGCGCGGCGAGCGCGACTATGTGCTGCGTCGCCCGCCGCCGCATCTGCGCGCCAATTCCAACGAGACGATGCGGCGCGAGGCGCGCGTGCTGGGCGCGCTCGCCGGGACGAACGTGCCCCACCCGCGGCTGATCGCGGCCTGCGGCGACGAAAGCGTGATCGGCGCGGCGTTCTACCTGATGGAGCCGGTCGAGGGCTTCAACGCCACGACCGGCCTGCCGGCGCTGCATGCCGGCAGCGAGAGCGTGCGTCGCCGCATGGGGCTGGCGCTCGTCGAAGGCATCGCCGCGCTCGGCGCGCTCGACTATCGCGCGCTCGGGCTCGAAGGGCTCGGCAAGACCGACGATTATCTCGAACGCCAGGTCGCGCGCTGGAAGGCGCAGCTCGCCTCCTATGCCGAGTTTCCCGATTGGGAAGGGCCAGGCGGCATTCCGGGCGTCGAGCGCGTGGCCGGCTGGCTCGCCGCCAACCGGCCGTCGACCTTCCTGCCGGGAATCATCCACGGCGACTATCACCTGGCCAATGTGATGTACCGGTTCGACAGCGGCGAACTGGCCGCGATCGTCGACTGGGAGCTGACGACGATCGGCGATCCGCTGGTCGATCTGGGCTGGGTGCTCGCCACGTGGCCGGAGGGCGATCCGCCGAGCGTGGACGCAGTCGCGGTGCGGCCGTGGCAGGGCTTTCCGACCGCGGACGAGCTCGTCGCCCATTACGCGCCGCGCACGCAGCGCGACCTGTCGTCGCTGACATGGTACGCGGTGCTCGCCTGCTACAAGCTCGGCATCATTCTGGAAGGCACGCACGCACGCGCGAGCGCCGGCAAGGCGCCGCGCGCGACCGGCGACCTTCTGCACGCAAAAACCGTCGGCCTGTTCGAGCGCGCGCTGCGCTGGATCGGCTGAACCCACCCCACGCCAACGAATCCATCGGGAGAAACGAAAGATGAATTTCGAACACAGCGACAAGGTGAAGGAGCTGATCGCCAAACTCGAAGCCTTCATGGACGCGCATATCTATCCGGTCGAACGCGACTATTACGATTTCGTCCACGATCATTCCAACCTCTGGAAGGAATGGCCGAAGATGGAGGCTCTGAAGGACAAGGCGAAAGCGGAAGGGTTGTGGAACCTGTTCCTGCCGCACGAATACGGCGAGTTCTCGCCCGGCCTGACCAATCTCGAATATGCGCCGCTCGCCGAAATCATGGGGCGGGTGCCGTGGTCGTCGCAGGTGTTCAACTGCTCGGCCCCCGACACCGGCAACATGGAAGTGCTCGCTCGTTACGGCACGCCGGAGCAGCAGAAGCGCTGGCTGCGCCCGCTGCTCAACGGCGAAATCCGCTCCGCCTACGTGATGACCGAACCGCAGGTCGCCTCCTCCGACGCCACCAATCTGGAACTGACCATTCTGCCCGACGGCGACGACTACGTGCTGAACGGCCGCAAATGGTGGATTTCCAACGCGCGCCATCCGCGCTGCGATCTGTTTCTGGTGATGGGCAAGACGCTACCGAACAACCCGCGCCATTCGCAGCACTCCACCATCATCGTGCCGCGCGACACGCCCGGCGTGAAGATCGTGCGCTCGCAGACGATCTTCGGTTCGCTCAATTCGCCGGGCGGCGAATCCGAACTGCGCTTTGAAAACGTGCGCGTGCCGAAAGCGAACATGATACTGGGCGAAGGTCGCGGCTTCGAGATCGCCCAGGGGCGTCTGGGGCCGGGGCGCATTCATCACTGCATGCGCTCCATCGGCCAGGCGCAGCGCGCACTGGAGGTCATGTCGCGGCGCGCCGACAATCGCGTGGCGTTCGGCAAGAAGCTGTCCGATCAATCCAGCATCCGCCAGGATGTCGCGCGCTCGTTCTGCGAGATCGAAATGGCGCGGCTGCTGACGCTGAAGGCGGCCGACCAGATGGACCGCTACGGCAACAAGGTGGCCAAGGATCTGATCGCCGCCATCAAGGTCGTGGCGCCGCAGATGGCGCAGACGGTGGCCGACCGCGGCATCCAGATCCATGGCGGCATGGGTGTGAGCGACGACACGCCCATCGCCTATTTCCTCACGCTCAACCGCTATCTGCGGCTCGCAGACGGGCCGGACGAGGTGCACATGTCGCAGCTCGGCAAGCAGAAGATTCGTGAATACAACGCCATGAAGGCGCGGCCGGCCGAGAGCCGGCCGTAACCGCGCCGATGCGCGTGTCGGGCGCAGCGAACATGGCTCGCGCGCCATGGCCGCGCCCGGCGGCGCCCATCGCCTATGTGCGTCGGGCGAGAAACGCGCGCATCGCAGCCTGCGCATTTGGCGTGCGGCCGAGTTCGGCCGCCGCCGCCATCTCCGACGCATAACCCTCCAGCACGCCCATATCCTCGATGCGCGCGAGGCTGGCGCGCGCCATCTCCACGGCGTGCGGGTCGCGCGCGGCGATCTCGCGCGCGATTCCCAGCGCATAATCCATCAGTTCGTCCGGCCTTACGCAGGCTTCGATCGCGCCGCGCCGCGCCATGTCCGCCGCGCTCAACGGACGGCCGGTGAGCAACATGCGGTTGACGGTCGAATGGCCGAGCAGGCGCATGGCGTGGCGCGCCCCGCCGAGCATGCCGACGTCGATCTCCGGTATGCCGAACGTCGCCGTTTCACTCGCCGCCAGAATGCAGCAGGACGCGGCCATGCCCAGGCCCGCGCCGAGAGCCGGCCCGTTGATGGCGGCGATGGTCGGCTTTCGCCCGTACAGCAATGCGCGATAAAGATCGACGCCGATGTCGATCGGCCCGTCGCCGCCCGTCTCCAGCGCGTGCAACTGTTCCTTCAGATCGACGCCGGCGGAGAAACAGCGGCCCTTTCCGGTGAGCACGACGGCGCGCACGCGCGCGTCCGCATCCATCGCCTGCAAGGCCGCGATCAGTTCGGCGATCATCGCCCGCGACAGCGCGTTGACCGGCGGGCGCGCGAGCGCGACGACGCCGACGGTTCCCTCTATGCTCACTTCGATATTCATCCGACGGTCCTGCAGCGATGCGAAATGGAAATCTATTGGCCAACCTGCCGCGCGGCAATGCGGGCGAGACGTTCGAAACGCTGATCGAGACGCCGGGCGCGCGGATCGAGCGCATCGTCTCGAACGGTCAGGCAAGCCCGCCCGGCTTCTGGTACGATCAGGACCGGACTGAATGGGTCGTGGTGATCGCGGGCGCGGCCGGCCTGACGATAGAAGGCGCCCCGCGAACGCGCACGTTGCGGGCCGGCGACTTCATCGAATTGCCGGCGCATGTGCGCCATCGCGTCGAATGGACCGAAACGCCGACTGTGTGGCTCGCGGTCCATTTCGCAAACGTGTGAAGCCTCTAGCGCAGCGAGACGCCGGCCTTCGCGGCGTCCCAGGTTTCGGACGTCACCGCCAGATCGCGCAGCGGCTGCTTGCGGATCTTCTCGGTCGGCGTTTTCGGCAGTTCGGGCAGAAACTGCACGTAACGCGGAATCATGAAATACGGCAGGCGCGGCTTGAGGAAGGCGACCAGCTCCTCGCCCGTCAGTCGCGCGCCCGTGTCCAGCACGATGCAGGCCTTGATGTCGTCTTCCGTCGCATCCGACCGCACGGCCACGACCGCGCATTCGCGCACGGCTGGATGGGCGCCGATCTCGCGCTCCACCTCGAAACTCGACACGTTCTCGCCGCGCCGGCGTATGGCGTCCTTCACGCGATCGACGAACGTGTACATGCCGCGCGCGTCCTGCACCATCTGGTCGCCGGTGTGAAACCAGAGGTTGCGCCATGCGTCCACCGTCGCCTGCGGCATGTCGTGATAGCCGTCCATGATCAGCCACGGCTCGCGGGCGCGCACGATCAGTTCGCCCGCCGTGCCCTGCGGCACGTCCATGTCGTGATCGTCGACGAGGCGCGCCTCGAAATCCGGCCGGAGCCAGCCGACCTTGCCGGGCTCCGCGCCGCCGACCGGCGACAGAATGACGGCGGAAGCCTCCGTCGAACCGTAGGCGGTGGACACCGTATGCATGCCGAAGCGCTTCTTGAAATCGTCGAGCGCGGGAATGACCGGCACCATGACACAGCGACGCATGGGCTGGTCGGCGTCGCGCGCATCCGGCGGCTGCCGGTAGAGAAACTCGGCCATCACGCCGAGCAGCAGCGTGTAGGTGCAGCCGTATTCGCGCACTTCGTCCCAGAATTTCGTCGCGGCGAAGCGCGGCGTGACTACGGCCGAGGCGCCGGCGATCAGCGCGTTGTAGACGCCCGCCCACTGGCCGCCGATGTGGAACAGCGGCAGCGAGACATGCACGACATCGTCGTGCGAACAGGCGCCGTAGACGGCCGGCGTCGCATAGCCGTAGGCGTGCGCATGCGTGACGCGTACGCCTTTCGACAGACCCGTCGTGCCGGACGTGAACATGATGCCGACGAGATCCCACGGATCGATCTTTTCGGGCGCGGCCGGCGCGCCGGCCAGTTCTGAATAGGGACGCAGCGCGATGCGCGCGGGCAGATCGACACGCGGCGCGGGCCCGCGCACGACGATGGTTTCGAGCGTCGTCAGCTGATCGGCCACCGCCGCGATGCGGTCGAGATAATGGCCTTCCGCCACCATGACCTTCGCGCCGCAATTGTTGACGACATGCGTGAGGATGGCGCCGAGATAGGCGGTGTTGACCGGCACTTCCACACGCGCGGCGAGACCGAGGCCGATCCAGCACGCAACGAAATCGAGATGGTTGTCGAGCATGACCAGGACACGGTCCTGGCGGGCGACGCCGAGCGCCGCGAAACCGCCGGCCAGCCGCAGCGCCTCCTCGTTCAGCGCGCGATAGCTGAGAGCGCGTTCGGGATCGCGCACGGCCAGCTTGTCGGGATGGTCCTTCAGCGCACGCGCCATGACGGCGCCGAGGTTGCGCTCGTGCGGCGGCGGCAGTTGCGGCGCCGTCAAAGGATTCTGGAACGTCACGAAATTTCCTCCGCGCTCGGGTCAGCCTGCCGCCGTCGACATGCGCGCACGGTCGTCGCGAGGCGACGACGCACGACGACCGCGCGCCCATGCCCTGCCCCGGGCGTCGTGACGACGGCGCGCGCAGGCCGTCCCGCCGCGTCCGCTCTTCCCGTTGTTCGCGCCATGATGGCGCGGCGCGCGGCAAGGCTCAACCCGCCGCGCGCGCGCGGCCGCGTGTCGCACCGCGAAACGCGGGGCGCGTTGGCGGCTTGAGGCTTGCGCGGCGGGGCGGGCGGGGCGATCATCGCGCCGGACGCCGCAACCGGCGCCGGGGCGCGCGACAAGCGCCGACGCAGACACCGCGAGGAAACATCATGGGCGGGACGGAAACGCTGGAGCGACCGGCCGCGGGAAGACCCGCGGCGGCGCGCGTGGAACATTTCGATGTGCTGATCGTCGGCGCGGGCATTTCGGGCGTCGGCGGCGCCTATCATCTCACCAAACAATGTCCTGGAACCTCGTTCGTCATACTCGAAACGCAGGACGGTTTCGGCGGCACATGGCGCACGCATCGCTATCCCGGCATCCGCTCCGACAGCGATCTCTATACGTTCGGCTACCGATTCAAGCCCTGGGTCGGCGCGCCGATCGCGACGGCGGAGGAAATTCTCAAATATATGGGCGAGGTGATCGAAGAGAACGATCTGGCGCGCCACATCCGCTACAATCACAAAATTCTGTCCGCGCGCTGGTCGAGCGCCGACAATCGCTGGACGATCGAGGCCGAGCGCGCGGACAATGGCGACCGCGTTGTCATCACCGCGAACTTCCTGTGGATGTGCCAGGGCTATTACCGGCACGAACAGGGCTACACGCCGGAATGGCCCGGCATGGCCAACTACAGAGGGCGGATCGTTCATCCGCAGACCTGGCCAGCCGACCTCGACTACAAGAACAAGCGCGTGATCGTCATCGGTTCGGGCGCAACCGCCGCGACCGTCGTGCCGGCCATCGCCGGCGACTGCGCCCATCTCACGCTGCTGCAACGTTCGCCGACCTATTTCATCACCGGTCGCAACGCCAACGATCTGGCGGACACGCTGCGTCAGCTCGACATCAAGGAAGAGTGGATACACGAAATCGTGCGGCGCAAGATTCTGTACGATCAGAACGCGTTCACGCAGCGCTGCCTGTCGGAGCCGGAAGCGGTGAAGAAGGAACTGCTCGCAGGCGTGCGCGCCTATCTCGGCGCCGATTACGACATCGCCACGCATTTCACGCCGCGCTACCGGCCGTGGCGGCAGCGCATCGCATTCATTCCCGACGGCGACCTGTTCAAGGGCGTGGCCGCCGGAAAGGCGGAAGTGGTGACCGACGAAATCGACGGGTTCACCGAAAAAGGCATTCGCTTGAAGTCTGGCCGCGAACTCGAAGGCGACATCGTCGTCACCGCGACCGGATTCAATCTCAGCGTGCTCGGCGACATCGCCTTCTCGGTCGACGGCAAGACGCTCGATTTCGCCGACACCGTCACCTATCGCGGCATGATGTTCACCGGCGTGCCCAACCTGGTGTGGGTGTTCGGCTATTTCCGCGCGAGCTGGACGCTGCGCGTGGACATGGTGGCCGATTTCGTCTGCCGCCTGCTCAATCACATGAAAGCGCACGGGCTAAAGAAGGTCGCGCCCGCGCTGCGGCGCGAGGACGCCGACATGAAAATTCTGCCGTGGCTGGACGAGGAGAATTTCAACCCCGGCTACATGACACGGTCAATGCACCTTCTGCCCAAGCGCGGCGACAAACCGGAATGGCAGCACAGCCAGGACTACTGGAGCGAGAAGGACCAGTTCCCGAAGATCGACCTCGACGACACCGCGTTCATTTACAGCCGTTGAGACTTAGCACATGAATCTCAACCTCGACGACCGCGTGGTGTTCGTCGCCGGCGCCTCGCGCGGCATAGGCCGCGGCATTGTGGAGACGTTGCTGGCCGAAGGCGCACGCGTGGCGATGGCGGCGCGCGGCGGCGACGCGCTCGCCCGGGCGCACGACGATCTCGCCGGAACGTTCGGAAAGGCGCGCGTGTGGTCGATGGCCGGCGACATGCGCGACACGCAAACGCTGGAAACGGCCGTTGCGCGCATCGAAGCCGAGTTCGGACCGATCTACGGCGCCGTCGCCAATGTCGGCCTGCATCCCTGTCCGCCCGGATTCGAGGTGGACGACGCCACCTGGGACGCCGGCTTCGCGCAAAATCTCGATTCCGCCTTTCGCCTCGCGCGCACGGTGTTGCGCGGCATGACAAGACGCCACGAGGGCGCGCTCTTGTTCATTTCCTCCATCGCGGGAATCGGCGCGATGGGAACGCCGCTCACCTATGGGCCGGCCAAAGCGGCGGTGAACCATCTGGCGCGCGATCTCGCGCGCATCGCGGGCCGGTCCGGCGTGCGCGTGAACGCGCTCGCGCCGGGCAACATCATATTCCCCGGCGGCGAATGGGAGCAGCGCGCCACCGGCCCGCGCGGCGATGCATGGCGGCGCTGGGTGGAGCGCGAAGTTCCGTTGAGGCGGTTCGGTCGCCCGGACGAGATCGCCTCCATGGCCGCCTTCCTTCTGTCGCCGCTCGCCGGCTTCGTCACCGGCGCCGTCGTGCCCGTCGACGGCGGACAGACGCGGTGACGCGCGCCTTGCCTTGACCTCGGCCGCTCCGCACAATCGGCGGCGGAGGACAGCGCGATGGAACAGAACAGATGGGTGAACCGCCCACAGGGATCGAACTGGGGCGATTTCGGCGCGGACGACCAGCGCGGCAAGATGAACCTGCTGACGCCCGCGCGACGCGCGGCGGCGGCGCGCGAAGTACGGGAGGGCATGGCCTTCACGCTCAGTCTGCCGCTCGACTATCCGGGCGGCAACGCGATCTTTCCGTTCCGCAAGCCGCCGCGCCTGCACCACGAGAATCGCGGACCCGCGCATAATTTCAACTTTCGCCTGTCGCATATCTGCAACGAGTTCTGCGATGTCGTGTGCGACGACGCGGTGATGCTTTATCTGCAATATTCCACACAGTGGGACGGGCTGTGCCATGTGGGGCAGATGTTCGACGCCGACGGCGACGGCGTTCCCGAGAAAGTCTATTACAACGGCTATCGCGGCGGCGTGGAGATCGTGGGGCCGGACGATGCGCGCGAAGGGTTCGGCGCGAAGGCGCTCGGCATCGAGAATTTCGCGACCGCCGGCGTGCAGGGGCGCGGCGTGCTGGTGGACCTGCACCGCATCTACGGCCGCAAGCGCGCCTATGTCGGCTACGACGAATTGATGCGCGCGCTGGAAGCGCAGAACGTGGGCGTGGAGGCCGGCGATTTCCTCTGCCTCTACACTGGCTACGCCGATCTCGTTCTGGAAATGAACAAGAAGCCGGACGTGGAGACACTGCATGCCTCCTGTGCCGCGCTCGACGGGCGCGACCGGCGGCTGCTCGACTGGATCAGCGACGTCGATCTCGTCGCGATCTGCGCGGACAATCTGGCGGTCGAAGCCTATCCAGCGCGCCCTGCGCTCGGCGATACGTTTCCCGGTCTGCCGCTGCACAACCACTGCCTGTTCAAACAGGGGATTCACCTCGGCGAATTGTGGTATTTCACCGAACTGGCGCGCTGGCTCGCCGCCAACGATCGCTGGCGCTTTCTCCTGACCGCCCCGCCCCTCAACCTGCCCGGCGCCGTCGGGTCGCCCGCAACGCCCATCGCCACCGTCTGAACGAACGAGACAAACGTGACCGAAGAAGAAATCATCGCGCGCTTCCGCGCCAACGAAAACCCCTCGGCCGATACGCTCGGCATCGAGGTGACCGCCTACGACCGGCCTCTCAACCGCGTGACGCTGCTGTGCCACGCGAGCCGCGCGCACTGCCATTCCATCGAGGGCCATCCGAAAGGCGGCATCGTGCAGGGGGGCTTCGTCACCGGCTGGCTGGATGCGGCGATGGCGCACGCCTGCATCGCGCGCTCGGAGTTCAGCGTCGGCGTGCCGAGCCTCGAAATCAAGGTGAGCTTTCTCCTGCCCGCCCATCCGGGGCTTTATCACGCCTATGGATGGATCACGCGCTGGGGGCGGCGCATTTCCTTCATGGAGGCGGAACTGCGCGACGACAAGGGAACGATCATCGCGCGCGCCAGTTCGACCGCCGCGCTGGTGCACACGAAAAAGGATTGAAATGGCAGATTACTCGACGCCTTCTCTGCCCTGGTGGTCGTTCGCCTTTCCGGCGGCGGCCCTCGGCGTGTTCGTTCTCTATTTATCGCTCGGAGGCGGCGTCTTTCTCTATGTCGTGGCGGGCGCTCTGCTGATTGGCGCGGTGTTCGCGTCCGTCCATCACGCGGAGGTGGTCGCGCATCGCATCGGCGAGCCCTACGGCACGATCGTGCTGGCCGTGGCGGTGACGGTGATCGAAGTCGCGCTGATCGTCTCGGCCATGGCGAGCGGCGGCCCGGGCGCGGCGACCATCGCGCGCGACACGGTGTTCGCCGCCGTCATGATCGCCTGCAACGGCATTGTCGGCCTGTGCCTGCTGGCCGGCGGCATCCGCCACCACGAGCAGGCGTTTCGCCTGGAAGGCGCCAACTCGGCGCTCGCCGTGCTTACCGCGCTGACGACCCTGACGCTGGTGCTGCCGAATGTCACGACCACCGCGCCCGGCCCTTCGTTCTCGCCCTCGCAGCTTGTTTTCGCAGGCCTCGTCTCGCTCGTGCTCTACGGCTCGTTCGTGTTCATTCAGACGGTGCGCCATCGCGATTATTTTCTCGACAAGCATACGCCCGACCATGGAGAGCCGCCGTCCAACGGCATGGCGCTCGTCGCCTTCGGCATGTTGCTGGTGGCGCTCACAGCCGTCGTCCTGATCGCGAAAGTGCTGACGCCGACCGTGGAAGCCGGCGTGCGCGCCATCGGCGCGCCGTATTCGGCGGTCGGCATCGTCATCGCCATACTGGTCCTGTTGCCCGAAGGCATGGCCGCCGTGCGCGCGGCGCGCGCCAACCGCGTGCAGGAGAGCCTCAATCTGGCGCTGGGCTCGGCGCTCGCCTCCATCGGCCTGACCATTCCGACGGTCGCAGCCGTTTCGCTGGCGACCGGCGCATCGTTGACGCTGGGCCTTGCGGCGAAGGAACAGATACTGCTGGCGCTGACGCTTCTGACGGGCCTGGCGACGCTCGGCGCCGGCCGCACGACCGTGCTGCAGGGCGTCATCCACATCGTCATCTGCGCGGCGTTCGTGTTTCTCGCGATCGTGCCGTGAGCCTCACTCGTAGGTGCGGTTGAGCATCTCCTCGAACTGGTCGAGGTCGCGCACCGCGCCGCGGTCGGCGGACGTGGCCGTCAGCGCGTAATGGCGCAACGCCACCGTGATGGCGCGCTCGCGCGGCTTCGGTTTCCACGCCGCGCGGCCGCGCGCGTTCATCGCCGATCGCCGGCGCGCAAGCTCCTCGTCGGGAAGGTCGAGCCGGATGGACCGCGTGGCGATGTCGATGACGATGCGGTCGCCGTCCTCCACCAGCGCGATGGCGCCGCCGGAAGCCGCCTCCGGCGATACATGGCCGATCGACAGGCCGGACGTCGCGCCGGAAAAGCGCCCATCGGTGATGAGCGCGCAACTCTTGTCGAGACCGCGCCCCTTCAGGCCGCTGGTGAGCGCGAGCATTTCCTGCATGCCCGGTCCGCCGCGCGGCCCCTCGTAGCGCACGACGAGCGCCACGCCGGGCTTGACCAGGCCCGACTTGATGGCGTTCGATCCCTCGTCCTCGCTGTCGACGACCAGCGCGACGCCGGTGAATGCGTGAAGCGACGGGTCGACGCCCGCCGTCTTCACGATGCAGCCGTCAGGCGCGAGATTGCCGTAGAGCACGGCCAGGCCGCCGTCCTTCGAGTAGGCATGCGCAACATCGCGCACGCAGCCCTTTTCGCGGTCGCGGTCGAGCGCGGAAAAGCGCCTGGATTGCGACATGCCCTCGACCGTGATCTCCCCGCCCGGCGCGGCGCGGAAGAAGGCCTCCACCTCCGCATCCTGCGTGCGTGCGATGTCCCATCTGTCGAGCGCGGCGCCGAGACTGGGCGCGTGAACGGTCTTCGCGTCGCGATGCACCAGGCCCGCGCGGTCGAGTTCGCCCAGAATGCGCATGACGCCGCCGGCGCGATGCACGTCCTCCATGAAATAATCGGGCGTGGACGGCGAGACCTTGCACAGATGCGGCGTCTCGCGAGAAATGCGATCGATATCCTTCATTGTGAAATCGACCTCGGCCTCGTGCGCGGCGGCCAGCAGATGCAACACGGTGTTGGTGGAGCCGCCCATCGCCATATCGAGACGCACCGCGTTCTCGAACGCCTCGAACGTGGCGACCGACCGCGGCAGAACGCTCTCGTCGCCCTGTTTGTAGTAGCGCCGGCACAGGTCGACGATCAGGCGCCCGCCCTCCAGGAACAGCGCCTTGCGGTCTGCATGGGTGGCGAGCAGCGACCCGTTGCCCGGCAGGGACAGGCCGAGCGCCTCCGTCAGACAATTCATGGAATTGGCGGTGAACATGCCCGAGCACGAGCCGCATGTTGGACACGAATGGAGTTCGTAGGCGGCGATCTTCTTGTCGGTGATGTCGGGATTCATGGTGGCGACATAGGCCTCCACACCCGAGAACCGCTCGTCCTTGCCGTCGTAGTTCATGCGGCCGGCCTCCATCGGCCCGCCCGACACGAACACTGTCGGAATGTTGAGTCGCAGCGCCGCCATCAGCATGCCGGGCGTGATCTTGTCGCAATTCGATATGCACACCAGCGCGTCCGCGCGGTGCGCATTGACCATGTATTCGATCGAATCCGCGATAAGATCGCGCGAGGGCAGCGAGTAGAGCATGCCGTCGTGACCCATCGCGATGCCGTCGTCGACGGCGATGGTGTCGAACTCGCGACCGACGGCGCCGGCGGCGGCGATCTCGGCCGCGACCATCTGCCCTAGATCCTTGAGATGCACGTGGCCCGGCACGAACTGCGTGAAGGAATTGGCGATGGCGACGATCGGCTTGCCGAAATCGCCGTCCTTCATGCCGGTGGCGCGCCACAGCGATCGCGCGACCGCCATGTTGCGCCCCATCGTCACCCGTTTCGATCGCAGATCCAGCATGGCGTCCGTCCCGTGGTTGGAGAGATCATACGACCGGCGAGAAGCCGCCGTCGACATTGAGCGCGACGCCCGAGACATACGAGCCGGCGTCCGAACACAGGAACAGCGCAGCGTTGGCGAATTCCTCCGCCTTGCCGAAACGGCCCATGCCGATCTTGAGCTTGTCGCGCGCGAAATGGTCGAGAAACTGATCGTATGACTGGCCGCCGCCCGTCTTTTCGTAAATGCGCGCGATCTGGTCGGTTTCGATGAAGCCGACGAGCAGCGCGTTCACCAGCACGTTGTGCGGCGTATATTCGTTGGACAGCACTTTCGTCAGCGCCAGACCCGCCGCGCGGGTGACGCTGGTGGGCGCGGTTTCCGCGAGCGGGGTCTTCGCGTAGACGTTCAGCACGTTGATGACGCGCCCCCAGCGCCGCTCGCGCATGCCCGGCAACGCCGCGCGGCAGAAGCGGACAGCGGCGAACAGTTTCAGGTCGAAATCGTTGCGCCACACGTCGTCGGTCAGGGTCTCGAAGGGTCCGGTCGCGTGGCCGCCGGCGTTGTTGACGAGCACATCCACCTTGCCGTGCGCCGTGACGATCTCGGCGAAGGCGTGGGCGATCTCCGGCGCCTTCGACACGTCGCACACATGCGCGCTCGCCACCCCGCCTTCCTTCGCGATGGCGGCGACCGCCTCGTCGAGCTCCGCCTTGCGGCGCGCCACCAGCGCCACGCGTGCGCCGGCAGCTGCGAAATTGCGCGCCATGGCGAAACCGAGGCCGCGGCTGCCGCCCGTCACCAGCGCGACGCGCCCGTCCATTCTGAAATCGGAAATCGCCATGTCGCTCCCCTATGCCGGCGCGGGCGCCGCAAGACCAACGGCCTTCGCCGCGCCGAGTATTTCCTTCCACGTGACGTCGTCGATCGGCACGCCGTTCGCGCGCCGCTCCGCCATCGTCATCAATTCTGGATCGCCCGGCACGAGCACCGGCGCATCCGGGTTGGCGGCGGGCGAGGCTTTCACGTAATCGACGAGCGCCGTCACCTCGTCGTAATAGGCCGCGCCGCGCGCAAGGCGCGACTGGTCGACGACAATCGAGAACATGCCGTTGACGAGGCCGGGGCGTCGTTCGCCCGCCTGCGTGCCGCCGCCCGCCAGCGCGCCGCCAAGAATTTCGGCGACGAGCGCGAGGCCCCAGCCCTTGTGCAGGCCAAATGGAACGATCGCTCCGCGCGGATCGGAAAAGATCGCGGACGGCGCGCGCGTCGGCTGTCCGGTGTGATCGATGAGCGTGTTCTCCGGCGTCTCCACGCCCTTGTTGAGCGCCACCCGCACCTTGCCGAGCGCGATCGCCGAGGTGGCGAAATCGAGCACGATCGGCGGCGCATCGGTACCGCGCGGGATGGTCACGCAGATCGGGTTGGTCATCAGCCGCGCGTCCGACCCGCGGAACGGCGCGACGCAGGCCTGCGCGTATACCGCGTTGACGAAATGGATCGACAACAGGCCGCGCCTGGCCAGACGCTCGCCATAGGCGCCGATCCGCCCGACATGCTGCACGTTGCGCAGGCTGACGATCGCCGCACCGAGTTGCGCCGCGCGGTCGCCGGCCAGGTCCATCACGGCGTTGGCCGCGGGCTGGCCATAGCCCATCGCGGCGTCGAACGCCATCAGCGCGCCGAGATCGAGCACGCATTTCGGCTTGCGGTTGGGCGCGACAGCCTTCTCGGACAGATGTTTGATGTAGGCCGGGACCATGCCCACGCCGTGACTGTCGTGGCCGCGCAAATTCGCCTCGACCAGATGTTCGGCGATCTCGTCGGCCTCCGCGCGCGCGCTGCCGGCGGCGACGAAAATATCGCGCACGAACTCGCGCAGCGGCGCTTCGGCGATCAGCATGTTTCACTCCCGGCGCGCGCGGCGCCCGATGGCGCGTCTTTGCGCGCGCCTTCAATCGCGCGATCATAGGCGAACCGGGCGCATGCGCAATGTCGCCGGTTTGTCATTTGGATCGACGGATGCGCTTTGTGCGCCGCGCGGGCCATGCGAAACTTCCTGCGACGCCACATCCTTCGAGACAGCGCATGCAGGCATTTCCAATTCTCGTCGCAGCCCCCGCGCCGCCGCCGCTCGTGGCCGCGCTCGCCGATATCGGCCCCGTGCATCGCCTGTGGGAGGCGACCGATCGCGAGGAGACGCTCGCGCGGCTCGCGCCCGACATCCGGTGCCTGGTGTGGTCGCCGTTCGGCGGGCCGCTCGAAGAGCCGTTCATGGCGCGCTTTCCCAGCCTGCAGCTCGTCGCCACGATGGGCGCGGGCTACGAGATCATCGACGTCGCGGCCGCCGCGCGGCGCGGGCTCATCGTCACCAACACGCCCGATGCGGTGACGGAAGACACGGCGGACGCCGGCTTCGCGCTCATTCTCGACACTGTGCGGCGCTTTCCAGCCGCCGAACGCTATCTGCGCGGCGGCAAGTGGACCATCGCCACGCCGTTTGCGCGCACCGCGTCGCTGCGCGGCAAGACGCTCGGCATCGTCGGCTATGGGCGGATCGGCAAGGCGATCGCGCGGCGGGCCGAAGCGTTCGGGCTGAAGGTCGTCTATCACGGCCGCAACCGCCAGGCCGGCGTCGCCTATCCCTATCACCCGACGATCGAGGAGACGGCGCGCGCCAGCGACATTCTCATCGCCATCCTGCCGGGCGATGCTTCGACTCGCGCCGCGATCGACGCAAATGTATTGGACGCGCTCGGGCCTGCCGGTTTCTTCATCAATATCGGGCGCGGCGTCTGCGTGGACGAGCCGGCGCTCGTGGCGGCGCTACGCGTTGGCGCCATCGCGGGAGCGGGCCTCGATGTGTATGCGGACGAGCCGAACGTACCGGCCGCGCTCCTCGACATGGAGAATGTCGTGCTGCTGCCGCACGTGGGCGGCGCCACCGACCATGTCATGCAGGCCGTCGGCGCGCGGCTCGTCGCCAACGTGCGCGCCTTCGCGCGGGGCGAAGGCCCGCTCGATCCGGTGGCGGAGACGCCGTGGCCGCCGGCGCGGCGCTAAAAAAACCGAGGACGGGCGCGCCCGTCCTCGTTCGTGCGCACGGGCGCGGCTTCAGTCGCCGATCGCCTCGCCGAAATTCTGCCAGACCTTGCCGTCGAATTTCTGGAGATACATTTTCTTCAGCGGGCTGTAGTCGGTCGGCGAGGTTTTCATCTTGATGCCCGGCAGCAGCATGGGCAGCGCGAAGTCCATGTTGGCGACCTGTTTCATGATGTTGGTGGAGGACAGATCGTCGCCCGCCATTTCAAGCACCTTGGTCATCGTCTGGGCGATGGTGTAGCCGTAGACGTTCAGCACGTCGATCAGGTCGCCGTCGGGATAATATTGCTTCATGAACGCGGCCCATTCCTTGTAGCCCGCGTCGTTGGCCCACTGCGGATCGTTCGGATCCTTAAGATAGGCCGCCGTGATGAGACCGGTGGCGTTATCGAGGCCCGCAGGTTTCAGAACGCCGCCGACGGACGCCGACACCGAAGCCAGATAGAACGTCGGCTGCCAGCCGATTTCCTTCACCTTGCGGATCGCCTGAGCGGCCTGTTTGGGAATGGCGTGCATGAACAGCGTGTCGGCGCCGGACCCTTTCAGCGCCACGATCTTGGAGTCGATGGTCGGATCGGTCGATTCGTAGGTCGTCTCGAAAATCAGGTGTTTCTTCACGCCGTCCGGTCCGAGCCCCGCCTTGAACCCGTTGGCGTAGTCGCGACCGGCGTCGTCGTTCTGATAGAAGATCGCGACCTTCGCGTTGGGATTGTTCTTCATGATGTGGCGGGCGTAGATGCCGGCCTCGATGTGATAGTTGGGCTGGAAGCCGATGGTGAAGGGAAAGTTCTTGTAGTCGCTCCACATCGAGGCGCCGGCGCCGACGAAGAGCTGGGGAACTTTCTTGTCGTTGAGATATTTGCGCACCACCAGGCCGGTCGGCGTGCCGAGCGGGTTGAGAATGAGCGCGACCTCGTCCTGTTCCACCAGACGGCGAGTCTGTTCGAACGTCTTGGGCGGCGAATATCCGTCGTCGAGCGAGATGAAATTGACCTTGCGGCCTTTGATGCCGCCCTTCTCGTTGACCATCTTGAAATAGGCGGCCTCGGCGCGGGCGATGACGCTGTAGGCGGAGGCGGCGCCGCTGTAGGCCATCGTCTGGCCGATGCGAATCTCGGTGGGGGTGACGCCGCGCGTCTGCGCTAGGGCGCCGGTCGCGCCGACCAGCGCGGCGGCGAGCGCCGTCGCCAGCATTGAGAATTTCATGTTGACCTCCCATTTCATAGCGAATGCGCGCGCCCGTCTTGCTGGCGCCTCTGCGAGGCGGCGGGCTCGCGCGCATTGTTGGCGGAGTCGGCGTCGACGATTGTCGCTTGCGAGACAGTTGAATCGGATTCGGCGCCACATGCTCGCCCGCAGCCGCCGCACCCCCTTGTGCGACGCAGCGAACGCTCGACTAGCCTTGTGCAACGCAATGAAACCCGCGCGTCCCGTCCGCCGCGCGCGCCCAGCCGGAAACGCCCAGGAACGCGCCGATGAACGCTCCGATTCAATCCACCTTCTCGCTCGCCGACAAATATCTGGTCGAGAACGGCGCGATCTACCTCACCGGCATGCAGGCGCTGGTGCGGCTGATGCTGGACCAGAAGCGCCTGGACGCGCGCGCCGGATTGTCGACGGCCGGCTTTGTCTGCGGCTATCCGGGTTCGCCTGTCGGCGGCGTGGACGGCGAGATGGAGCGCAACGCCGCGCTGCTGCAGAAAAACGACATCGTCCACAAGCAGGGACTGAACGAGGAACTGGCCGCGACCGCCGCATTCGGCACGCAGATTTTGCACACGGTTCCCGGCGCCAGATATGACGGCGTGTTCGCGCTCTGGTTCGGCAAGGCGCCGGGCGTGGACCGCACGGGCGACGCGTTCCATCACGCCAATTTCCGCGGCGTGGGGCGCAATGGCGGCGTGCTGGCGGTGGCCGGCGACGATCCGCACGCGCGCTCGACCATCTTTCCAAGCGATTCCAATCTCGCCTTCTACAAGGCCTTCATGCCGATCCTGGCGCCGGGCGACATTCAGGACATGCTCGATCTGGGCCTGCACGGTTATGCGCTGTCGCGCGCGTGCGGTCTGTGGGTCGGCTACAAGCTTGTCACCGACGTCGCCGACAGCGCGGCGACGGCGCATGTCGCGCCCGACCGAATCCAGCCGATCATTCCCACCGTGGAATTCGAGGGCAGGCCGTTTACGCCGACCCTGCGGCCCAACGAGGCCGGCGGCGCGCTGATCGAGGCCGAGCGCAAGATGCTGCACGCGCAGCTCGAGATCGCGCGCCAGTATGCGCGGCTCAACAGGCTCAACCGCATCGTCGTCAACCCGGCGTCCGCGCGCATCGGACTGATGACCGGCGGAAAAACCTACTTCGACCTGCGGCAGGCGCTCGCCGATCTCGGACTGGACGAGAGCGATCTGGAAACGGCCGGCGTGCGCATTCTGAAAATGGGCATGCTCTATCCGGTCGAGCCGGAGATCGTGCGCGATTTCGCCGAAGGGCTCGACGAGATTTTCGTGATCGAGGACAAGCGGCCGTTCCTCGAAATGTTCGCCAAGGAGATGTTCTACGGGCGGCCGGGCGCGCCGCGCATCGTCGGCAAGCGCGACGAAACGGGCGCGGACCTGTTGCCTGCGCACGGCGAACTTTCGGCCGACGTCATCGCGCGCGCGCTCGCCGCGCGTCTTGCAAAGGTTGTCTCGAAAGGGACCGTCGGCGCGCGCATCGCCGAACTCGAGGCGCCGGCCCCCAGAGCTGTCGCGCTGTCGGCGCCGCGCATGCCCTATTTCTGCTCGGGCTGCCCGCACAACCGCGCGCTTCGCGTGCCGGAAGGCTCTGTCGTCGGCGCGGGCATCGGCTGCCACATCATGACGATCTGGATGGCGCCGGTGTTCGGCGAGAGCGTCGGCTTCACGCAAATGGGCGGCGAGGGCGCGCAATGGGCGGGCTTGGCGCCGTTCACCGACACAAAACATTTCTTCCAGAATCTCGGAGACGGCACGTTCCATCATTCCGGTTCGCTGGGGCTGCGCTTCGCCGGCGCGAGCGGGGCCAACGTCACCTACAAGATCCTCTACAATTCGACCGTCGCAATGACCGGCGGGCAGAATGTACAGGGCGCGATGAGCGTGCCGCAGATGGTGAAGATGCTCGAGGCCGAAGGCGCCAAGAAGATCATCATCACCACCGACGAGCCCGGGAAATACGGACCGGCCGTGCATTCGGCGCGCGTGATGCACCGCGACGACCTGCTCGAAGCGGAAAGGGAACTCGCCGGAACGCAAGGTCTGACCGTGCTCATCAACGACCAGGAATGCGCGACGCAGAAGCGCCGCCTGCGCCGGCGCGGCAAAATGGACTACAAGCCGCAGTCCACCTTCATCAACGAGCGCGTGTGCGAGGGCTGCGGCGATTGCGGCCGCAAATCGAACTGCCTGAGCGTGCAACCGGTGGAAACCGAATTCGGCTCGAAGACGCGCATTCACCAGTCCTCCTGCAATCAGGACTTCTCCTGCATGCTGGGCGACTGTCCCTCATTCGTGACGGTGGCGGGCGAGGCGCGCACGCAGACGCCCGCCAGGCGCGCGGCGCAGCCATTTCCCGCAGATGTCGTGCTGCCGGAGCCCGCGCTCGACGCACGCGACCATTTCTCGATGTGCCTTTTCGGCATCGGCGGCACGGGCGTCGTCACGGTCAATCAGGTGCTGGGCACAGCGGCGTTCCTGGCCGGCATGCATGTTCAGACCTATGACCACACCGGCTCCAGCCAGAAGGCGGGGCCGGTCGTCTCGCATTTCAAGGCCGGGCCCAAAGGCCACGAACGCGCGCCCACGCTCTCGACCGGCGAGGCCGACCTGTTGCTGGTGTTCGATCCGCTGGTCGCGCTCTCGCCGGTCAACATGAAGCTCGCCTCGCCCGGACGCACGCTCGCCGTCGTCTCGACCGCGAAAACGCCGACCGGCGCGATGGTGGCGGACCGCTCGCGGCGCTACCCGAGTTTCGAGGCGGTGAAGGCCGGAATCGATTCCGTCACGCGCGCCGCCGACAACACCTATTTCAATGCGCAGGAACTGGCCGAGGCGCTCACCGGCGACCATCTGGCCAGCAACATGCTGCTGGTCGGCGCCGCCTGGCAGAAGGGCGCCATTCCCGTTCCCGCCGACAAGATCGAAGCCGCCATCCGTCTCAACGGCACACAGGTCGACATGAACATCGCCGCGTTCCGCTGGGGGCGACTGATGGTGGCCGCGCCCGAACGCATGCCCGACATCGCGTCCGTGCGCGAACGTCCGGCGACTGCCACGCCGCTTGCGCCGGCCATCGCCGAAATGGCGGCGCCGTTCGGGCCGACGCGCGCGATCGTCGCGCGACGGCTGGAGGAATTGATCGCCTACCAGAACGAGACGTATGCGCGCGCCTATCTCGCCGACGTGCTGCGCGCGCGGCAGGCCGACATCGCCGCGACCGGCGCGGAAGGCGCGTTCACCCGCGCGGTCGCCGAGAACCTGTTCAAGCTGATGGCCTACAAGGACGAATACGAAGTCGCGCGGCTGCTGCTCATCGACAGCGAACGCGCGCGCCTCGCCGCCGCCTTCGGTCCCGACGCGCGGGTGAAATGGCATCTGCACCCAACATTCCTGCGCCGCATGGGGTTCGACCGCAAAGTGGCTTTCGGGCCGTGGTTCGCCCCCGTTCTGAAAACGCTGCGCGCGTTGAAGCGGCTACGCGGCACGGCGTTCGATCCGTTCGGGCGCGCGCAGTTGCGCAGGATCGAACGCCAGCTGATCGGCGACTATCGCTCGATCGTCGCGCGCGCCGCCGGCAAGCTCGGCACGCATTACGCGACCGCGGTGCAGCTGGCCGAGGCGCCGGACGCGGTGCGCGGCTACGAGGACGTCAAGCTGAAGAACGTTGCGACGTTCCGCGCCGAAACCGCGCGCCTCCTGGCAGCGCTCGACGCGCCGCCGCAGCGGCGCGCGGCCGCCTGACGCGCGCCATTGCGTTCGCCGGACAGGAAGCGCATTCTGGCTCCGGGGAAGGCGGAAAACATCGCATGGATCGCAGCGCGCTGATGCGCATACTCATGCGGGATCAGTGGTTCGGGGGGTTGCCCGGCCCGCTGCGCGACCTGATCGTCGACAAATCGACCCGGCGGGAGTTCGCGCCCGGCGCACCCGTGTTCGTCACCGGCGATCCCCCGACCGGCCAGTTCGCCGTCATCGAGGGCAGCGTGAAACTGACCGCCAGCAACGCCGACGGCAAACAGGTGATCTTCGGCATTTTCCGCGCCGGGGCATGGTTCGGCCATCTGGCGGTGCTGGACGAGAAGCCGCGCTTTCAGGACGCGACCGCGATGGAGCGGACGCGGCTGCTGTTTCTGTCGAAGACCGCATTCGACGCCATCGTCGCGCACGAGCCGCGCTATGCGCTCGATTTCGCGCAACTGATCTGCCAGCACATCCGCGTGGCGATGGAAATGTGGATGGAGGCGATCTCCGCCCCGCTGCCGGCGCGCGTGGCGCAGGCGCTGCTGGAGATTTCCGGCGGACCGCAGGCGCAGACCCGCATCACGCAGGAATCGCTCGCCGCAATGATCGGCGTGTCGCGCCAGACGGTCAATCGCGTGCTCAAGAGCTACGAAAAGCAGGGGCTGATCGACGTACATTACGGTCGCATCGTCGTCGCCGATCCGCGCTCGCTGGCCGCCTTGTCGCGGCGGATGTGAGACGGGCTCAGCGCCGCCCGAACAATTTCTCGATGTCGGAGAGTTTCAGTTCCACATAGGTCGGGCGGCCGTGGTTGCACTGGCCGGCGCCGGGCGTGGCCTCCATCTCGCGCAACAGCGCGTTCATCTCCTCGGGTCGCAGGCGTCGGCCCGCGCGCACCGAATGGTGGCAGGCGACCGTCGCCAGCACGTGATCGAGACGGCGTTCCAGGCCGAGCGCGGCGCCATCTTCGGCAAGGGTGTCCGCCACGTCGCGCACCAGGCGGCGCGCGTCGGTTTCGCCGAGCAGCGCCGGCGTCTCGCGCACCAGCAGCGCGCCTGGCCCGAACGGTTCGACCACCAGCCCGAGCGTTTCCAGTTCGCCCGCCGCATCCAGCACACGCGCGACCGCGCCGTCGTCCATCTCCACCACGACGGGCACGAGCAGCGGCTGGCGCGCGACACGGCTTTCGGCGCGCTGGCGCTTGAGGCGCTCGTAGACAAGCCGTTCGTGCGCCGCGTGCTGATCGACGATGACGAGGCCGTCGCGGGTCTGCGCGAGAATATAGGTCTCGTGCACCTGGGCGCGCGCGGCGCCGAGCGGCGCGTCGCTCGTCTCGCTCGCGTCCGGCGCGTCGGGCCGGGCTGCGGGCGCAACAAAATCGCCTTCCGCGAAACGTCCCTGCGCGGGCGCTGCGGGATGCGCGCCCCACAGCCCCGTGCGCGGGGCGGGCGGCGCGCCGCCGACGCTGCTCCAGTCCTGCGCGCGCCGGGGCTCGCCCCCGCGCAGCGCGGCCAGCGCGCTTGCGCCCGTTTCGCTCGCGCGATGGCGGGCCGCCAGAATGGCCTCCTTCAGGGCGCCGACGACCAGACCGCGCACGAGACCGGGATCGCGAAACCGCACCTCCGCTTTCGCCGGATGAACGTTCACGTCCACCTCGCGCGGATCGATCTCGACGAACAGCGCGAGCGCCGGATGGCGACCGGCGGGCAGGAAATCGGCGTAGGCGCCGCGCACGGCGCCGGCGAACAGCTTGTCGCGCACCGGGCGGCCGTTGACGAACACATATTGCTGTGCGGCGGTCGCGCGATGCCACGTCGGCAGCCCCGCAAAGCCGTGCAGGCGAACGCCCTCGCGCCGCGCATCGACCGGGAATGCGTTGAGCGCGAATTCTTCTCCCAGCGCCTGCGCGATGCGGCGGGCGAGCGCCTCCGGCCCTGCGCCGGCGGCGCGGAATTCGAGCGTCGTCAGATGGTCGCCGGCCAGCGTGAAGGCGACGTCGGGCCGCGAGAGCGCGATGCGCCGCACGATATCGGCGACCGCCTGCGCCTCCGCGCGCGGGCTTTTCAGAAATTTCAGCCGCGCGGGCGTGGCGGCGAACAGGTCGCGCACCTCCACCCGCGTGCCGCGCGGCCAGGAGGATGGACGCACCGGCTGTTTGAGGCCGCCGTCGACGCGGATCGACAGACCGTGATCAGACGCCTCAGCGCGCGTGTCGATGACGAGCGCGGCGACCGAGCCGATGGAGGGCAGCGCCTCGCCGCGAAAGCCCAGGGTGGCGATGCTCGACAGATCTCCGTCGGGCAGTTTGGAAGTGGCGTGACGTTCGACCGCGAGCGCCAGATCGGCCGCATCCATGCCCGCGCCGTCGTCGCTCACGCGGATGAGCCTGCGCCCGCCCTCCTCCAGCACGATCTCGACGGCGCGCGCGCCGGCGTCGAGCGCATTCTCGACCAGTTCCTTCACGGCCGAGGCCGGCCGCTCGACGACCTCGCCGGCCGCGATGCGGTCGATGGTGACGGGATCGAGGCGGCGAACGCGCATCGGCTCAGGTCGGGCGGGCGTAGGAATCGCGGTGACGCATGACCAAGACTAGCATGGATGAGACAGGCGCGCCGCGAAGCCAAATGCCATGCGACCGCTTCATCTGGTTCAAACGCCCTGCCGGCGGCGCTTATATGCCCTGCGGGCGGGCTCTTATATGCCCTGCGGGCGGCTCTCATATGCCCTGCGGGCGGCTCTCATATGCCCTGCGGGCGGCCTGCGACAGCGACGAGGAGTTTGCCGTCGCCGAGCATGCGTTGCGCGGCGCGGCGGGCGTCCTCCAGTGCAACATTTTCGATCAGGCCGTTGCGGCGGTCGAGATGGGCGGGCTCGTAGCCGTCGAGTTGCAGGTGCAGCAACTGGCCGGCGATCTTTGTCGATGTGTCGAAATGCAGCGCGTGCGAGCCGACGAGATATCTCTTGGCCTTCGCAAGCTCCTCCTCGGTCGGGCCGTTGAGACCGAGATCGGCAATCTGCTCCTCGATCACCTGAAGCGATTCCGCCGCGCGCTCGTTCTTGGTGGAGGTCGCGCCGACGACCAGCGCGGCGGCTTCGAAATTCTGCAGTTGCGAGTAGACAGAATAGGCAAGCCCGCGCTTTTCGCGCACCTCGCGGAACAGCCGCGCGGTGAACACGCCGCCGCCGAGCACATGGTTGACGACCACGCCCGCGTAATAGTCGGGATCGCGCCGGTCGAGCCCCGGCCGGCCGAACCGCAGCGCCGATTGTGGCGTGTCGAGGTCCACGACGATGCGCTCGCCGAGCGCGCCAATCTCCACACGCGGCACGTCTTTCAGCGTCGCCTTCTCGGGGAGCGTGGCGAACGTGTCGTCGAGCCGGCGGGCGAGCGTCGCCGCATCGATCGCGCCAACGACGCCGATGACGAGATTGTCTCGCGCCATCAGCCGCGCCAGCGCATCCACGAGATCGGGGCGCGCGATGCGCGCCAGCGTCTGCATGTCGCCGCGCGGCGGCTGTCCATAAGGATGGTTGGGAAAGGCCCTGGCGCGGAAGGTGCGGGCGACCAGCGATTCCGGATCGTTGGCCTCGCGCTTCAGGCTTGCGACCAGTTGCGCGCGCACACGCTCGATCGGCGCCTCGTCCAGCCGCGCATGGCCGACCGCCAGCCGCAACAGATCGAACGCCGCGTCGGCGTTGCGCGACAGCGTCTGGAAATGGCCGGCGAGCGTGTCGCGGTCGGCGGAGAAATGCAGGTGGATCGCGTGTTCGTCGAGCGCCTCGTGGAAGGCGGCGGAATCGTAGTCGCCCGCGCCTTCGTCGATCAGCCCGGCCAGCATCGCGGCCAGGCCCGCCTTGTCCGCCGGGTCCTGCGCCGCGCCGCCGCGCCAGGCGAATTCCATCGCGATCAGCGGCACGGCGTAATCTTCCACCAGCCATGCCTCGACGCCCGCGGGCGAGCGCACGCGCTGCACGCGTTCGGCGCGCGAGCCGGGCGCGGTTGCGATCCTGGCGTTCACGCTGCGAGCTCCGGCATGAGGAAGCCGGTGACGGCGCGCTTCCTGTCGAGCCACTTGCGCGCGACATCCACCACGTCCTGCGCCGTCACGGCGTCGATACGGTCGGGCCAGCCGGACACGTCCTCGATCGTCTCTCCGGTCGCCAGCGCCGCGCCATACCAGCGCGCGAGCGACGTCTGACTGTCCTGCGCATAGACCGCGTCGGCGATCAGCCGAGTCTTGGCGCGCGCCAGTTCCGCCTCGGTCGGCGGCGCGCGCATGAATTCATCCAGCGTCTCGCCAATCGCCCTGTCGAGATCCTCGAGCGAGACGTCCGGCGCGGGCGCGGCGTAGACCCACAGGCGCGTCATGTCGAGCGCGCCGGACATGTAATAGGCGCCCGCCGCCACCGCGATCTTGCGATCGATCACGAGCGCGCGATAGAGCCGGCTCGTCTGGCCGCCGCCGATCAGATGGGCCATCACCTCGAGCGCCTCGGATTCGCCCTTCTCGGCGGTGCGCACGGAGGGCGCGAGATAGACGCGCTCGCAACTCGGCTGCTCGACCTTCGGATCGCTCAACGTGACGAGACGATGGGCGCGCGGCTCCGGCTCCTGCGGGCGAACGCGGCGCGGCGGCGCACCGCGCGCCGGAATTTTCCCATAGGTTTCGCGCGCCAGACGCTCCACCTCGTCGCCCTCCACATCGCCGGCGACGACGAGGATGGCGTTCTCGGGCGTGTAGAACCGCTCGTAATAGGCGAGCGCATCCTCGCGTTGCAGCGTCTCGATCTCGTGGCGCCAGCCGATGATCGGCAGCCCGTAGGGATGGTGGGCGAACAGGGCCGCCTGCACCGCCTCGCTCAACTGCGCAGCGGGATCGGAATCCGAACGCATGCGGCGCTCTTCCAGCACCACGTCGCGCTCAGGCGCCACCACCTCGTCCGACAGCACGAGATTGACCATGCGGTCGGCCTCGTACTTCATCACCACGGCGAGATGCTCGCGCGGCACACGCTGGAAATAGGCGGTGTAGTCGTGGCCGGTGAATGCGTTCTCCTGCCCGCCGAGATCGGCGACGAGCTGCGAGAACTCGCCTTGCGGGTGGGCTTTCGTGCCCTTGAACATCAGATGTTCGAGAAAGTGGGCGATGCCGGATTTCATCGGTGGATCGTCGGCCGAACCGTTGCGATACCACACCATATGCGTGACGACCGGCGCGCGCCGGTCCGGAATGACCACGATTTCGAGCCCGTTCTCCAGCTTGCGATGATCGATCTGCGGTCCCGCATGGCGTTGCGGCCGGCTGGTGGCGGGGCGCAGCGAGGCGCCGTCGGCGGACTGGGACATACGTCTCCTCATACGCCGGACATTCGCCCGGCGACGCGATTCAAGGTCTTCATAATGTCGTGATCGCGCGCCGCGCCGCAAGAGGCGGCGAGGAGCAGGGTAAAGGCCGATCAGTCGTCGAGACGCGACTTGTTCTGATCGCGCAGATAAGCCTTGGGATCGGAATTGTCGGGCCGCTCGGAGGGTTTTGCCGGATCGGCGCGCACGGCGCGGGTCGCGGCGCGATAGCCGCGCGGCGGCTCGGTCAGGTAGTTGCGGTCCGGTTCGCGGCCGGGCACGAGCGTATCCTTTTCCGCCTCCGTCTGGCCGCCGAACAGGCGCTTGATCTTCTCGGCCGGCGTGGGCCGGGCGCAATCGTAGGCGCCGACGTTGCCCTGGCCCTCGCAGATGTCGGCCTGCGAACGCGGCGCGTCCGTGCGGCCTTCCAAGAGCTCGGGCTTGCGGATGATCGGGTTGTTGTTGAGTTCGATCTGGCGCGGGGCGCGCGCGTTGGCCTCGGCCGCGCGCCGGCGCTTGACCTCGGGGTCCTGCGGCCAGTTGGCGGCGCGGTTGGCGGCGCCGGGCTGGGGCGGCGGCAGATCGCGGTTTTTCGGCACCACCAGCTTCGGGCGCTCGCGGAAGTCGATGTCCGGCTTCTCGTCGCTGGCGCTGGAGCCGAGAATGTTCCAGAGGGGCTCGAGCGTGGAGGGACGGTCGTCGAACGCCTGCGCTCGCGCCGCGCCTGCAAACGCCACGGCCAGCGCCGCCGCGCCGATCATCGCGCACAGATGGCGCGAACTGCCGAAAATCATGCCGCACTCCCTCAAAACATCGTCCCGCCCGCAGATCGGCCCGTCTCCGCTAACCGCCGTTCTTGGCGTTTTGGAGGCGGATCAGGCCGGCGCCTGCTGTCTGGCGAAGAGCGTTTCATACAGGAGCAGGACCACGCCGGCAACGATCGCCACATCGGCCGCGTTGAACACGTAGTTGGCGAACGGACCGGCCGGGAACGGCGTGTGGAAGTGAAGGAAGTCCGCCACCGCCCCGTAATTGAGCCGGTCGAGCGCATTGCCGAGGGCCCCGCCGATGATGAGGCCGAGCGAGACCGTCGACAGCCGGTCGTGCGACCGCCACAGCCAGACGGCCAGCGCCAGCACGCCGAGCGCGGCCACGCCCATGAGCGCGATCCGCCCGAGCGGGCCTTCCGCCCGGAACAGCGAATAGGACACGCCGGGATTCCAGGCGAGCACCAGATCGAGAAACGGCGTCAGCCGAAGCGGCTCGCGCGCGCCGAGCTCGTAGACGTGCAGGAACCAGTATTTCGACGCCTGGTCGACCGCGAAGGCGCCCGCGGCGACGAGAAGTCCCAGCGCGCGCGGGCTCAACGCCATCTCAGCCGCCCCAGCGGCCGAGCGCGCCGAGTTCGCGCAACGCGGCGGCGTCGCGGGGGGTCACGTCCGGGAATTCCGGGTCGGAGCCCACCAGCGGCGAGAATTTCCACGAGCGGGCGCATTTGCGCCCCTGCGCGCGCTCGACCACGACGCCGACGCCCGGCGTCTCGGGCAGCGCGAAGGCGGCGGCCGGCGCCTCGCCCCGCTCGATCTTTATGTCCGAAACGATACAGATATCAGCGAAGTCGATCCCGTCCAGCGACGCGGCGAGATCGTCGCTGGCGATCGAGACGACGGGCGCAGCCTCGAGCGCGGCGCCGATCCGCTTTTCGGCGCGCGCGATCTCCAGTGCGCCGGTGACGACTGCGCGTACGCGGCGGATCTTGCGCCAGCGTTCTGCCAGTGACTCGTCGCGCAGTTTCTCCAGCCCGTCCGGCAACAGCTCCAGATGGATGGAGGGAGCGCCGGCGGGCCGGAAATACGACCACGCCTCGTCGGTCGTGAAGACGAGGATGGGCGCCAGCCATTTCAACACGCAGTCGCAGACGAGATCGACGACCGTCAGCGCTGACTTGCGCAGATGGCTGGAGGGCGCCTCGCAATAGAGCGCGTCCTTGCGGATGTCGAAATAGAAGGCGGAGCAATCGGTCGTCATGAACGGCGTGACGAGCGCGACGACGCGCTTGTAGTCGAACTCCGCATAGGCCGCGCGCACGCCTTCGTTCACCTCGGCGAGGCGATGCAGCATATAGCGTTCGAGATCTGGAACGTTCGCCAGATCGACCCGGTCGGCGTCCGAAAAATGCGCGAGCGCGCCGAGCATCCAGCGGATGGTGTTGCGCAGCTTGCGATAGTTGTCTGTCACGCTTTTCAGGATTTCCGGGCCGATACGCTGGTCGTCGGAATAGTCGACGCTCGCGGTCCACAGGCGCAGGATGTCGGCGCCGCTCTCGGCGATCACCTGTTGCGGCACGACCGTGTTGCCGAGCGACTTGGACATCTTGCGGCCGTGCTCGTCGAGCGTGAAGCCGTGGGTGAGCACGATGTCGTAAGGCGCGCGGCCGCGCGTGCCGCAACTTTCGAGCAGCGAGGAATGGAACCAGCCGCGATGCTGGTCGGAGCCTTCCAGATACATCACCTCGTCGCGTCCGCCGTCGCGGATGCGATGGATGCCGGCCAGACTCGGGAAATGCGCCGGGTCCTCCAGCGTGAAGGCGTGGGTGGAGCCGGAATCGAACCAGACGTCGAGCACGTCGTCGACCTTTTCGTAGTCGGCCGCGTCGAAATCGGGCGCGAGGAACCGCTCCGCCGCGCCGGCGGCGAACCAGGCGTCGGCGCCTTCCTGTTCGAACGCCTCGGCGATCCGCTTGTTGACGCGCTCGTCCACCAGTATTTCGTGCGTTCCCTTCTTCACGAACACCGCGATCGGCACGCCCCACGCGCGCTGGCGCGAAACGACCCAATCAGGCCGGTTGGCGATCATGCCGGTGATGCGGTTTTCGCCGGACGGCGGCGCCCAGCGCGTGCGCGCGATTTCTTCCAGCGCGACGGCGCGCAAGCTTTCCCGCGCCGCGCCCTTCCGGTCCTCGAAGCCCTGATCCATCGCGATGAACCATTGCGGCGTGTTGCGGAAGATGACCGGCTTCTTCGAGCGCCACGAGTGCGGATACTGGTGCTTCAGCCGCCCGCGCGCGAGAAGATTGCCGGAAGCGATCAGCGCCTTGATGACGGCGTCGTTGGCGTCTCCCTTGTCGCCCTTGTCGGTGATGACGCGCTTCGGCCTGCCCTCCGTGTCGCGCGGACCGAAGCCCGGCGCCTCGTCGGTATAAAAACCGTCGCCGTCGACCGTATAGGGAATGGCGGTGTCGATGTGGCGCTCGCGCAGCATGCGGTTCGAGGCCATCCAGATGTCGAAATCCTCGCGACCGTGGCCGGGCGCGGTATGGACGAAGCCCGTGCCGGCGTCGTCGGTGACGTGATCGCCGTCGAGCAGGGGCACGTCGAAATCGTAGCCGCCGGCGAGGCCCGCGAGCGGGTGAGCGCAGACGATCCGCGAGAGCGTTTCTGCACGCACATCGCAAATGCGCTCATAGCTCTCGACCTTGGCCGACCGGAATACCTCTTCGGCCAGCTTGTCAGCGAGAACGAATGCGGCGCCAATCTTCGTCCAATTGTCGGCCGGCGCGGCGGTAACGCGATAGAGGCCGTAGGCGACCCTGTGACTGAAGCTGATCGCGCGGTTGCCTGGGATGGTCCAGGGCGTGGTCGTCCAGATGACGACTTTGGCGGAACGCCAGGCAAGCATGGCGTCATTGGCGTCCTCGGGGGTGTCGCCAATTCCGATCGGAGGGTTCTTCACCGGAAAGCCGATCCAAACCGTGTCGCTGGTGTGGTCTTCGTATTCGACTTCGGCCTCCGCCAGAGCGGTCTTTTCCACGACCGACCACATGACGGGCTTCGAGCCGCGATAGAGCAGCCCGTTGGCCGCGAATTTCATGATCTCGCGCGCGATCTGCGCTTCGGCCGCATAGGCCATCGTCAGATAGGGATTGGCCCAGTCGCCGACGACGCCCAGCCGCTGGAACTCGCCGCTCTGCACGCCGACCCAATGGTCGGCGTAGGCGCGGCATTCCTTGCGGAAGGCGATCATGGCCTCGGGATGGGCGAGATCGGGCTTGGGCCTGTTCTTCGAGCGGTAGTTCTCCTCCTCGATTTTCCATTCGATCGGCAGGCCGTGGCAGTCCCAGCCCGGCACGTAGTTGGAATCCTTGCCCAGCATCTGCTGCGAGCGCGTGACGAGGTCCTTCAGCGTCTTGTTGAGCGCATGGCCGATATGGATCGCGCCGTTGGCGTAGGGCGGCCCGTCGTGCAGCACGAATTTCGGCCGGCCGGCGCCTTCCTTGCGCAACAGGCCGTAGAGGCCGATCTCCTTCCAGCGGGCGAGGATTTCCGGCTCCTTCCTCGGCAGGCCGGCGCGCATCGGAAAATCCGTGACGGGCAGATAGAGCGAGGCGGAATAATCGGGGCCGGATTTGCCGGCCTTTTTCGGGTCGTTCATTGCGATCTTCGAACCGGATTGGCCGCGCGGCCCCGCTCAGGCGGGCCGCAGGCGGCGAGAAAAGAGGTGTTTAAGCGATTTGCGGCGGCCGGCCAAACGCGCGGGCGCAGCGCCGCGATCCCCGGAGGCCGTGTGGCGGACGGACGCCCTCAAACACGGTCCGGGCCGGTAATTCGCCCCACGGGCCAAGATTTCATGGCGTTCGCCCGCAACATGGGGAAATCTATAGCCCCGCGTCCCGCTGTTGCAAAGCGGCGCGTCGCATGCGCGACGCGCCAAAAAAGCCGGCATGCGCGACGCCCGCGCCGGAGGCACGCCCATGACGATCCGCGCCGCTCTCGCCGCCCTCATCCTTTGCCTTGCCGCGCCCGCACCAGCCGCCGAGGTCGAAAAATGTCCCGACATGGTGGCCGGCCTGCCGGTCGTGCGGATCGCGGCGGGCGAAGAAAAAGTGCGGCTGACCTTCGTCGGCCACGCGAGCTTTCTCATCGAAAGCCCGCGCGGCGTGACAGCGGTGACCGACTACAACGACATCGTGCGCGCCAATCTCACGCCCGACATCGTGACGATGAACAAGGCGCATTCCACCCATAACAGCGCCGCGCCGCAGCCGGGCATCAAACACATCCTGCGCGGCTGGGACGAAGGACGCCCGGCGCGCCACGATCTGACGGAAGGCGACATGCGCGTGCGCAACGCGCCCACCAACCTGCGCGATTTCGACGGCGGCACAGATTATTCCGGCAATTCAATCTTTATTTTCGAGACGGCCGGCCTGTGCATCGCCCATCTCGGCCATCTGCACCACAAGCTCCTGCCCGAACATCGCCAGGCGCTTGGTCATGTGGACGTGGTGCTGGCGCCGGTCGACGGCGCCTATACGATGGGCGCGCGCGCCATGCTGGAAACGGTGCAGGAACTGCGCGCGCCGTTGACGATCCCCATGCATTTCTTCGGGCCGTCGACCCTGCAGCGGTTTCTCGACATGGCGCAGGAGACCTTCGCCATCGAGCGGCCCGGAAAGCGATCCATCGAACTGTCGCGCGCGACGCTGCCGACGCGCCCGACCGTGATGGCGCTCGAAGGGCGGTGACCGCTCAGTGCGACGACAGGCCCAGTTTGCGCGCGACATAAGCCAGCGCGCCGCCGATCGCGGCGACGCCCACCAGCACGGCGAGCGCGCTGGCGAAGAACAGCAGCAGCACCAGGAACACGCCCATTCCCGCCAGCCCGAGAAGGACGGTCGCCACCGGGCCGAGCCGGAAGACCCGCACGCGCGACTGCGCGCTCCACTGCGAGGCGCCCCCCTCCTCGCCGGGCGGGATGATCTCCACCTCGCCGCGCGGCGTCTCGATCTCGCCCTCAGGTCTGTCGTTCTGCATCGACCGGGAAGGTAGGACGCCTGCCGGCCCCGTTCAATGCGCGAGCGCCTCTTTCGCCACGCGCACGTCCTCGTGCATGCGTTCGACCAGCGCCTCGACGGAGTCGAACTTCGCCTCGTCGCGGATGAAGTCCACGAAATCGACCGTCAGCGTCCGGCCATAGAGGTCGCCGGAAAAATCGAACAGAAAGATTTCGAGCAGCGGCGGACCGTTGTCGAACATGGGGCGCGAGCCGAAACTGGCGACGCCCGCGACGCTTGCGCCGTCGAACCCGACGCGCACGGCGTAAACTCCGTGGCGCAGCCGGCAGGAGGGGTCGAGGGCGATGTTGGCGGTCGGGAACCCCAGCTGGCGGCCCATCTTGCGGCCGTGGACGACCTCGCCCGACACGCGCCACGGCCGGCCGAGCAGATCGGCCGCGCGGCGCACGTCCCCCACCTCCAGCGCGGCGCGGGTGGCGGTGGAGGACACCGATTCCAGCGCGCCGTCGTCGTCGGCCGCGATGCGTTCGACGATCTCGACCGCGAAACCGTGGCGCGCGCCGGCCTGACGCAGAAAGTCCGGCGTGCCCTGCCGACGGGCGCCGAAATGGAAATCGTAGCCGACGACCACGCCGGCGACGGCGAGCCGGCCGACCAGGATTTCCGTCACGAATTCCTCGGCCGAAAGACGGGCAAGCCGCTCGTCGAACGTCAGCGCGATCATGCCGTCGAGCCCGAGCGCGGCCAGTTCCACCGCCTTTTCCGCGCGCGGCGTCAGCCGGAACACGACCGGACGTTTGGCGAAGAAGTCGGCCGGGTGCGGCTCGAACGTCAGCGCCGCGCAGGGGCGGCCGAGCGCGCGCGCCAGCTTGCGGGCGCGCGCGAGCACCGCGCGATGGCCGCGATGCAGCCCGTCGAAATTTCCGATCGCCACCACCGGCCGTTCGAGGCCCGCGGGCGGCGCTGTCGGATCGGTCGCGTCGAGAAAGGCGGACAAGGTCGTTCAGGCGGCCGGGCGCGGCGGCTTGTTCTTGGAGGGCACCATGACCAGCGCCTCGCCGTCGAGCACCACCTTGCCGTCGACCAGGCACTCGCAATGGAGCCGGGCGCGCCGGCCCTGTTCGACGAGTTCGGCCACCTCCACCACGACCTGGATGACGTCGCCGATCTTGACCGGGCCTTTGAAGTTCAGGGTCTGCGACAGGTAGATGGACCCCGGCCCCGGCAGATACATGCCGATCACGGTGGAGATGAGGCTCGCCGTGTAGAGGCCGTGGACGATGCGCTCGCCGAACCGCGTCTTGCGGGCGAAATGGTCGGACAGATGGACCGGATTGCGGTCGCCCGACAGATCGGCGAAGGCGATGACGTCGTCGTCCATGACAGCTTTCATCAGCGTTTCGCGCTGGCCGACGGTCAGATCCTCGAAATAATGCGTCTTGAACGGCGCCGACATGGACGGTCTCCGGGAAGCGTGGCCTCCTGTAGAGCAGGACGGGCTAAAACGAAAGCGGGGCTTAACGACGCGTTGCCGGAAAGCGTCGAATGCCGCCGGCCTTCTCCACACACCGTTGAGCATGGCGCAAGCTAACGCTGGCCCGGCCCGCGCAGGACCCCGATCGGGGCGGCCATTAACGCAACTTCAAACCCTGCCGCCTAAAACTGTCGCAATTGGAAACCGTCAAGCGAAACGCACGGAAGTCCCTGACTTGCCGAGCGTATCCCGCCGGAGCAGACGTATGATGGCCGATCCCGCCATGCCCATCCTCGTGGTCGACGACTACCAGACCATGGTGCGCATCATTTCCAATCTCCTGAAGCAGATCGGCTTCACCAATGTCGACGAGGCCTCGAACGGCGCCGACGCCTTCGAGAAGATCAGGACGGGTTCGTACGGGCTGATCATCTCCGACTGGAACATGCAGCCGGTGACGGGTTTCGAGCTTCTGCAGAAGGTGAAGGCCGATCCGTCGCTCGCCGAGACGCCGTTCATCATGGTGACGGCGGAATCCAAGACCGACAACGTGATCGCCGCGCGCAAGGCGGGCGTGTCCAGCTATATCGTCAAACCGTTCAACGCGCAGACGCTGAAAGCGAAGATCGACGCGGTCTTCGCCGCGCGCGCGGCCTGACGCCGGCCACGCTTCACCACGCGAGCGCCGGCAGCACGGCGCGCGGCGCGGCCCCCGCCCTTTGCGCGAGCGCACGAAGCGCGGCCGCGTCAACGCCGCCGCTCCCGCCGATTTCGTCGCGGTGAATGCCGCCGGACACGAACAATCCGTCGAACCCCTGCGCGGCCGCGCCAGCCATGTCGGTGAACATGCCGTCGCCGACGGCAAGCGTGCGCGCGCGCGCCGTGTCGAGACCGAGCGCGCCGGCGACGGACAACGCCGTGCGATAGATAATGGCGTGCGGCTTTCCGGCCTGCACGACCTTGCCGCCCATCTCCTCGTATTGCTGCGCCAGCGCGCCGGCGCAATAGATCAGCTTGTCGCCGGTATGGACGACGATGTCCGGGTTGGCGCAGATCATCGTGAGATCGCGCGCGCGCATCGCCGCCAGCGTCGGCCGGTAGGGTTCGAGCGCGTCGTCGTCGCCGAACAGCCCGGTGCAGACGACATATCCGGCCGTCTCCACGCCGACGCGCGGCACGGGGCGGCCGAGACGGGCGGCCGCGTCCGCAAACAGAGAGCGGTCGCGCTCCGGCCCCAGGTGATGCACGGGCGCGGCGCCGCGCGCGACCATCAACTCCAGCGTCACGTCGCCGGAGGAGACGAGCGCATCGTAGGCCGCGCGCGGCAGGCCAAAGGCGTCCAGCATCGGCGCGATGGTCGGGTGCGGGCGCGGGGCGTTCGTCAGGAGAACCACCTTGCCGCCCTGCCCGCGAAAGCGCATGAGCGCGTCGGCGGCCGACGGCGTATGCGCCACCCCGTCGTGCACGACGCCCCACACGTCGCACAGGATGAGGTCGTAATCGGCCGCGATGTCCCGAAGGCCGGCGATGGCGCGCGTTTGCATGGAAAGGGTCATGGACCGGCGCTAAGGCGGACGCCGGGCCGAGTCAACGGTTGCGGCCGCGCGCGGCCGGGACAATATAGGCGCGACGATAGTGGAGTTCGCCCATGTCCAGGATCACGTTCGATGTGCAAGGCATGAGCTGCGGCGGGTGCGCCAAGGCGGTGGAGAAAATCATCCTCAAGAGCGATCCGGCCGGCAAGGTTTCGGTGGACCTCGAAAAGGCGAAGGTGGAAGCCGACACAACCGCCGATCCGGCGGCTCTCGCAGCCGCCCTCTCGGCCGGGGGCTATCCCGCCAAGATCGCCGGCTGATCCGGTCTTTCCTGCAGACGCCGCTCACGTTACCGTTGGCGACCCCAGCGCAGGAGGCCCGAATGGACGTCATCAAGCCGCTTCTGACCGTCGCTGCGACCGCCACCGGCGGCCGCAACGGCCATACGGCCGCCGCGGACGGTTCGGTGAAGGCCGATCTGTCGGTCGCAAAGGAGATGGGCGGGCCGGGCAAGGCCGGAACGACCACACCGGAACATCTTTTCGCGGCCGGCTATGCCGCCTGTTTCGGCGGGGCGCTCGATTTCGTGGGCCGCCAGCACAAGAAGGACGCCTCCAGGGCCGCCGTCACCTGCAACGTGTCGATCGGGCCGCGCGAGGGCGGCGGTTTCGGGCTGGCGGTGAAAATCCATGTCGAGGACAGGAGCCTGCCGCAGGCCGAACTGGCCGCGCTCGTGAAGGAGGCGCACGAGAAAATCTGCCCCTATTCCCACGCCACCCGCGGCAATGTGGACGTGCAGCTGGAGACGGTCGGCGCCTGAGGCGTTCACCGTGCGCCGGGATTGCACGTGCGCGAGCGGCGTTCGTTTGCTAAGAAGCGCGCCAAATTCGAGGATTCTCATTTGGCGACGAAAAAGGACCGCAACCCGACGACGGGCGCAGAGGCGCTCGTCGCCCATTTCGTCGCCTCCGGCTTTCGGCGCGCGGAGCCCGCGATCCTGCAGCCGGCAGCCGTGTTTCTCGACCAGTCGGGCGAGGATATTCGCGGGCGGCTCTATCTGACCTCGGACGCGGCGGGCGCGGAACTGTGCCTGCGGCCTGAATACACCGTGCCCGTGTGCCGCGACTATCTGGCGAGCGCGCAGGCCGGCAAACCCGCCGCCTTCTCCTATCTTGGCCCCGTGTTCCGGTTTCGGCCCGGCGCGACCGGCGAATTTCTGCAGGCGGGCGTCGAAAGCTTCGGCCGCAAGGACCGCGAGGCGGCGGACGCCGAAATTCTCGGCGTGGCGCTGGAAGCCTGCGCGCTCGCCGGCTGCGCGAACCTGAACGTGACGATCGGCGACGCCGCGCTGTTCTCGCGCTTTCTCGACGCGCTCGCCCTGCCGCCGGCCTGGCTGCGGCGCCTGCGCGCGGGGCTGGCGCAGGGCCGCGCGCTCGACGCCATTTTCGCACAGGCGCAGGCCGGCGCCGCCCAGGACCATTCGGGCGTGCTGGCCGCGCTGGAGGGCGTAGATAAACAGGGCGCCCGCGCGCTGGTGGAGGACCTCCTGTCGATCGCCGGCATTTCCTCGGTCGGCGGACGCAGCGCGGGCGAGATCGCCGAACGGTTTCTCGAACAGGCGCGCCAGCGCGGCGGCGCGGAGATCGCGGCCGAACAGCGCGACCTGATCGCGCGGTTCCTCGCGGTCTCCGGCGATCCGGATTCGGCTTCCGCCAAGCTGCGCAAACTGGCCAGGAGCGCGAAGCTCGATCTGGCGAAGGCGCTCGACGCATTCGACACGCGCGTGAATTTCATCGCCGCGCGCGGCCTCGACCCGTCGAAGATGGCCTTCTCGGGCGGCTTCTCGCGCCGGCTCGATTATTACAGCGGCTTCGTGTTCGAGGCGCATCATCGCTCCGGTGGCGACGGCAGGCCGGTTGTCGGCGGCGGGCGCTACGACGGCCTGCTCGCCTCGCTCGGCGCCAGGACCGACATTCCCGCCGTCGGCGCAGCCATCTGGATCGAACGGCTTTTTCCGGGAGCGAAATCATGAGCGCGGCGAAACTCGTTCTCGCCGTGCCGTCGAAAGGCCGGTTGCAGGAGAATTCCGCCGCGTTCTTCGCGCGCGCGGGCCTCCAGGTCGTGCAGGGGCGCGGCGCGCGCGACTATCGCGGCGCGCTGGCGGGCGTGGAGGGCGTGGAGATCGCCTTTCTGTCGGCGTCCGACATCACGACGCAACTCGCCGCCGGCGCCGTTCATCTGGGCGTGACGGGCGAAGACCTCGTGCGCGAGACCATCCCCGACGCCGAAGCGCGCGTTGAATTGCTGACGCCGCTCGGCTTTGGCCAGGCCAATGTCGTCGTCGCCGTGCCGCAAGCCTGGATCGACGTGCGCACGATGGCCGATCTCGCGGATGTGGCGGCCGCCTTCCGCGCGCGGCGCGGACAGCGCATGCGGGTCGCCACCAAATACGTCAATCTCACGCGCCGCTTCTTCACCGAACACGGCGTCAGCGACTACCGCATCGTGGAAAGTCTCGGCGCGACAGAAGGCGCGCCGGCGGCCGGACAGGCGGAGCTGATCGTCGACATCACCACCACGGGCGCGACATTGCAGGCCAACGCGCTCAAGGTGCTCGACGACGGCGTGATGCTGTGTTCGCACGCCAATCTCGTCGCTTCGACATCGGCCGACTGGTCGCCGCTGCATCGCGAATCCGCGCGCCAGATTCTCGCGCGCATCGCGGCCGAGGAGGAAGCGCGCCAGACGCGTGAAATCCGCGCGCGCGCGCAGGGACTGAGCGACAAGACCCTCGCGCAGGCCGCCAGGAAATTCGACGCGCGGCTGCGCGGGCGCGGATTCGACGATCTGGTCGTGCTCTCCTGTCCGCGCGCGCAGGCGCCGCAGATCGCCGAATGGCTGATCGCGCAGGGCGCGGACGAGGTGACGGTCGGCGCGCTCGACTATGTGTTCACCGCACGCAACCCGCTGTGGGAGAAGCTCAGCCAGCGGCTGCGCTGAACAGGGTCGACGCGCGCGCCCTTTGTGGTAGCTTCGGCGCGATTGCTGGAGGCGCCATGACCCTGCTCGTTCTCGGCCTGATCGTTTTTTTCGGCGTGCATCTCGTGCCGACGTCCGAACCCGCGCGCGCCGGGCTCGTCGCGCGGCTCGGCGAGAACGGCTACAAGATCGCCTTTTCCATCGCCTCGCTGATCGGCTTCGTGATCGCGGTGACCGGCTTCGTCAACGTGCACGGAACGAACGCCAACGTGCAGTTGTGGACGCCGCCCGTGTGGGGCAAGCACCTCGCCTATACGCTGATGCTGCCCGCCTTCATCCTGCTCGTTGCGGCCTATACGCCCTCGCGCATTCGCGACGCCGCCAAACATCCCATGCTGGCGGCGGTGAAGATCTGGGCGCTGGCGCATCTTCTCGCCAACGGCGATCTGGCAGGCCTCATCCTGTTCGGGTCGTTTCTCGCTTGGGCGGTCTACGACCGCATTTCGCTCAAGCGGCGCAATGCGCGAGGCCCGCTCGGCGACCGGCGTGGCGGCGGCGTCAACGACGTGGTGGTCGTGGCGGTGGGCGCGCTGCTGTGGGCGGGGTTCCTGTTTGGCGCCCACCGCCTGCTGTTCGGCATACCGCTGCTGGGCTGATCCTTGACGCTGCTCGTTCTCGGACTGGTCGCCTTCTTCGCGCTGCATCTCCTGCCGGCGTTTCCGCAGGCGCGCGCGACGCTCGTCGCGCGCTTCGGACTGACGGCCTTCCGCATCGCCCTGTCCATCGCCTCGCTTGCGGCGTTGTGGATGCTGATCGCCGGGTTCGCGGCCGCACAGGTCTCGCCTGCCAACGCGCAGCTCTGGCGCCCGCCGGGCTGGACGCGCCATCTGGCCTATACGCTCATGCTGCCGGCCTTCGTGCTGCTGGCCGCCTCATTCATTCCCTCGCGCATTCGCGATCTCTCGCGGCAGCCGATCCTGATCGCGGTGGAAATCTGGGCCGGCGCGCATCTCCTGGCCAACGGCGATCTGGCGGGCGCCATCCTGTTCGGCGCCTTTCTCGTATGGGCGGTGGTGGACCATGCGTCGGTCCATGCACGGCGCGCCGGCAACCTGTTCGGGGTGCGGCGCGGGGACGCGCGCGGCGACGCGCTGGCGCTGGCTCTCGGAACCGCGACCTGGGCGTTCATGCTGTATTTCGGTCACCGCTGGCTGATCGGCCTGCCGCTCATCGGCTGAATCGCCCTCGAAGTTGCGCCGCAATTGGGTGTAAGAGACAATGGAATCGGGTTTCCCGGGGACTTGAAATGAAAAGAACGATTCTGGTCGCCGCCGCGCTGATCGCGCCGGCGCTGTGTGTTTCGCCGGCCCTCGCGCAGAAGGAAAGCAAGCAGGGCGATGGCAAGGTGGGCGCTTACGAGCCGCCGTTCCCCACCAAGATGACGTGGGTTCTGTCCTCCATCAACGGCAAGCCCGGCGCAGCCGAGGCGACGCTGTTCATCGACGAGACGCTGCGCGGCTCCGGCAACGCGGGCTGCAACACATGGTCGGCGACCCTCTACCCGATCCGCGGCAAGAAACTCGCCATGGGGCCGGTCGCCATGACCAAGAAGGCCTGCCCGGCGCCGCTCATGGCGTTCGAACGCGCCTATCTGTCCGTGCTCGCCACCGGCCCGTCCTGGGATCTCGCCGGCTCCACGCTCACCGTGAAAAGCAAAGCCGGCACGCTGGTGTTCAACCGCGGGCTTTGATTGAATCCGGCGCGGAGGCGCCAGATCGCGCCTCGCGTCAGCTCGGCGTCGCGTTCGCTCCTAAACCGATGGCCTGCGGCCATCG